>Ga0268266_10000087_pt1 | contig 199089 bp, 168 predicted proteins | sample KBSS13metaG_FD_190356 | JGI IMG/M metagenome (GOLD analysis project Ga0268266, IMG submission 190356) | Switchgrass rhizosphere microbial communities from Kellogg Biological Station, Michigan, USA - KBS S1-3 metaG (SPAdes) (version 2) | ecosystem: Host-associated > Plants > Roots >... | reverse complement strand
GAGAACAAACTCGGAGCCGGCAAGAACTCGAAAAACCTTCTCGGCGTCTGGCTCGGCACGGGCATCGGTGGCGGACTCATTTTCAACGGCGAGCTGTACTACGGACCGTTCTTCACCGCCGGCGAAATCGGGCACATGATCTCGCTCCCGTTCAACCCGCCCGGCGAACGTTCGCTCGAACACAATTGCTCGCGAACGGCGGTCGTCAATCGGCTCGTCAAACTCATCAAGGGCAATCGCAAAAGCAAGCTGGTTGAACTCGCCGAGGGCGACCTCGACAAGATCAAGTCCAAGCTGGTCGCCAAGGCGTACGAGGACAAGGACGAGTTGACGGTCGAAGTGCTCGACTCCGCCGCGGAATTGCTCGGTGTGACGCTCGCGGGCGTGACAACGCTGCTCTCGCTCGATCGCATTGTGCTGGGAGGCGGACTGACCGAAGCGATGGGCAACCCATGGGTCAATCTCGTCGAGCAGCACACGCGCCGACTCACGTTCCCCGAACGCTGCAAGCAGGTCAAAGTCGTCGCAAGCACGCTCGAAGATCGAGCGGGTCTGATGGGTGCTGCGATGATCGCGATGCAGCGCCACGAAGAAAAGTGAGGCCCGCTCCGTCAAGCGGTAGCTCAAACGCTCGGGACGAGGCATGGCCTCCGCTTTGACACGGCTTCCAGTTGCGGTAGCCGCAATTTTTAGCTTTTGATGCCGGCATTTGGGCTTTAGACTGGCCTTGTCGCGATTCCCAAGCGACAGCGGAGACAAGCCATGCCTCGCATTTATGTTGCGATCACGAACGCCTTGAAGGCCGGAGCCCGACGCGCCATGCACCGCATCGCACTTGCCGCGCTCTTCGGTGTGGGATTGAGTGCGACGGATGTTCTAGCTCAACCCGCATCGCTATCGCTCTCCAACCGCGCGTATGTCCAAATCGCCAATAGCTCCGATTTCACCATGCCCCAGTTCACGCTCGCGATGTGGTTGAAGCCCACCGGACCCGGCGAGAACGGAGGCGGCACACTGATATCGAAATCTGGGAAGCACGATACCGGCAGCCTGCTTTGTTCATGGTGGATGGGTTGGTCATCGCAGTCCGGCAAAGTGCTTGGTATGGTCGTCCATGAATACGGCATCAGCGGCAAGGTCTTGACCTCGGATGCCGTCGTCTCTCTCAACGAGCACGCGCATGCCGCCCTGACGTTCAATGGCACCACGCTCCGCCTCTACATCAACGGCGTCCTCGATCAGGAAGCACCCTTCGGTTTCACGGGCGTGTATTACAGCTCCGAAGACGTCCTCATCGGGGGATTCGACGCCAACGCCGGCTATACCTTTAACCGGTTCGATGGGACGCTCGACGATGTCTGCGTCTGGAACCGGGTACTGAGTGCCGGCGAAGTCGCGGCCCTCGTTACATGCGACCCGACCATCAGCGCCACCGGCTTGGTCTCCTACCTCCCCTTTACAAACATGTCGCTCGCCGATGCCTCCGGCCACGGCCACTCGGCATCCGCCGCCGGAATCATCGGCTTCGGAGCCCAGCACGCCTCGCTCTGCCCCGCTGATTTCAACTGCGACGGGCAGGTCGACGACGCCGATTTTGTGACATTTGTGGCAAGTTACAACGAACTGGTGATCCCGCCCGCAGACCCCAAGTGCGACCTCAACGGCGACGGCTTCGTGGACGATGCGGATTTCATTCTCTTCGCCGTCGCATATAACAACCTGGTTTGTTCCTGACTCTTTCCGGGCCACGCGTATGTCCGCCAAAAACACGAAACCCGGAGCGTCGCCGCTCCGGGTTTCGTTCTCTCTCTCGTAGCCACTTTCGTAAAGGCCGGACTTCTCGCGAAGCCGCGGCCCGTAAGTCAGTTTCTCAGCAGATCTGCCCGCTCGTCGTCTCGTCGATCATGCCGTCGAGCGCCGAGTTCAGCTTTTCCGCCGTGTCGTACGAACCGCTTGCAATCTGGCCGCGGATCTGATCGACCAGATCCTGCCGAATCGCCGGCATCTGTTTCAACTTGTTGAGCCACGGTGCAAGCACCTGAGCCTCCGTTGAAAGTTCGACCTTGTCCTCGCCTCGGTTGATCTGGCCGCTGCCTTGGGCAGCCGTGTCGCGTGCCCGCGGCTCGCTCACACCTGCGAGCCGCCCAACCGAGCCAACTCCTGAAACGCCTTCTGAGATTCCACCGATGCGTGATTCTCCGTTCAAGGGCCGACTCCTTAACCGCGGGTCGCCAAACACGAGCGAAGGGCACAATCTCCACCAAGATTCGTCGAGTCACTTCCGGCTCCCACCGGATGCCCGCTCGTTGCGGGCTTCTCGACGTCCTGCCCTTCGCCGACGTTTGTCGCCAGCGTTCACTCGAACCTGTTCGGGTCTTTCCGCGAACCGTTGCCGGTGTCGAGGCGAGTGTGAACATTTCATCGACGACACACTGAAGACTTCTTCAAACTTGCCCTTTTTTGCGATGTGGCGGCAAGTCCGCATGGTTCAACTGGTTAACGCTCATTCATCTCAGACTACAGCCGAAAAAAAGTCACCCCCCCTTCCTGATAGGCTTGGCGGATCAAAATCGGGCATTCAACCGCAGGCAAACCTACTATGATCCAATCAAAAACCGAATATAGACGTGTCCAGTGCCCCGCAAAAGCACAATTATCGCATCCTTTGCGCACCTGTTTGGCATTCGTTGCTTGCCTGATTGGACTCGTAGCCTGCAAGTCGGCACCCAAAACCGATCCGGAACTGAAGCAGCAAACTAAGGAGCTCTTTCCGGAAGGGAAAACCGCGTCGGTTGAAGATGTGGCGGACGCTCCTTCGGAGCTCGCTTCCAAGTGGACCATCATGCTGCTTCACCTGAAGGGCAGCGCGCAGGATCCGGCCATCAACGCCGTGCTTCGTTCCGTGAAGGCCACTGGTGTGCCCGAGGCATTTCTTGAGACTCGTGGCGATACCACGCTGATCGTCGTGGGTAAGTATGACTCGCCCGCATCTTCCGACGCCCAGGCAATGCTGAAGCGGGTGAAGGAAATCCAGATCGATGGACAGCGTCCGTACATGGCAGCACACATGCTCCCGCCACCCGCTCAGAATCTCAAGGGCACAATTCCGGAGTGGGACCTGCGGAACGCGAAAGCGAAGTACGGCAAACTGGCTGAGTACACGCTTCAGGTCAACATCTATACAAACCCCAGCGGCAGGGCGACCGCGTCCGAATTGAAGGAGTTCCAGAAGGCAGCCGAGGAGGCCGTTCGTACGCTGCGGAAAGACAAGTCCGAAGCTTTCTATTACCACGATCAGGCCGGAAGCACGGTGACGGTGGGGCTCTTCAGCCAGGACGAGCTCGATTCAGGGTTCAGTTTGAAGCCGGGCGCAGGTAGCGGCGTTCGCGAACTCCAGAAGAAATTCCCGTACGCGATGGTCAATGGGGCGGGCGTGAAGGACAGGTCGGTTGATTCTCAGGGCAAGCCTGTCGAGTCCATGAGGCCAAGCTTTATTGTGCGCGTCCCCGACTAATCCGCTTCACGCAAAAACCGCCGGTCTTCCGATGATTGTCCATCCTTCCGCCCTTATCCCCACGGGCGGCGATGTGCCATTGGAACCGTGCATGCCCCCCACCCAGGCCCCCATCCACCCCGACAGCTCGGCTTTCAATATCGAATCGCTCACCGGGGGCATCGGCCTCCAGGATCTGCTTCAGATCGCAGGGTTCGCGCCGGCACCGGAGACCAAAGTCCCTGCATTACCTGCGGGGTGCACCCGACTCGTGTTCAACGAATCGCAGAGGCAGACCAATCTGGACAACAATCTGCGCGCGATGCCGGCGCAAGCGGTTCGGACCATTCGCAAGATCGCCGCGGCAACCGCGCGCACAGACATCACGTTTGTCACCACGCAGGAAGGAGCGATCAGCGCCATTCTGACCGAGGGTGGGGCAACGAGGCAGCTCGCCAGCGTTCGGCGCCCGCACGAAGAAGCGGCGGCGCTCACTGCAAATATCGATCACGTGGCATCGGGTGCTGTCGCGGTTCTCGGATTTGGCATGGGCTATCACGTGGAAGCTCTTGCCCGCCGGTATAAGAAAATGGGTGTACTGCTCGCCTTCGAGCCAGATGTTGCACTGCTCCGCGCAGTGCTCGAACATGTCGATCACAGTGAATGGCTTTCGCTCCGCAACTGCGTGATCGTGACCGACCCGGATGATCAGGGTGAAATCACCGCATCGATCACCGGCGCCGAAGGCATCTTCATGCTCGGGACCCGCTTCCTCGATCATCCCGCGAGCAAGCAGCGGCTCGGAGATCTCGCGGAGCGTTTCAGCGCGACGTTGAGCGGCGCGCTCCGCGCGACGCGTACATCCATCGTCACCACTCTTGTGCAGGTCGACAAGACCATGCGCAACCTTCTCGGAAACATCGAGGCGTACGCAAACGCTCCCGGCATCGCCGAACTTGCGGGCGCGGCACTGAACAGGCCCGCCATCGTTGTTTCCGCAGGCCCCAGCCTTCGCCGCAATGTTGATCTCCTCCGCGATCCCGCGGTGCGGAGCCGGTTTGTCGTGATTGCCGTGCAAACCGTTCTGAAAACGCTACTCTCGAAGGGCATCAAGCCCGACTACGTCACAGCGCTCGATCACGATTCGATCAGCAAGCGCTTCTACGAAGGTCTCACGCGTGAACAGGTTGAAGGTGTCACGCTTGTCGTCGAGCCCAAGGCAAGCCCGGCGATCTTCGACGCCTTTCCCGGTTTCATCCGCTGTCCCGGTGAGCGCATTCTCGACAATATCCTCGCCGAAGGCGCAGACGAAGCGACCACGCAGTTGCTGACGCGCCCGCACGGAGAGCTCAAGCCCGGCGCGACAGTGGCGCATCTTGCGTACTACCTTGCACGCCACCTCGGGTGCGATCCAGTGATCTTCATCGGCCAGGATCTAGGTTTCACGGACGGTCAGTACTACGCCGCGGGCGCCGCGATCCACCAGGTCTGGTCCGGCGAACTGAACGAGTTCAGCACGCTCGAAATGCTCGAATGGCAGCGCATCGTCCGGCAGCGATCGATGCTGCACAAGATGAAGGATCATCTCGGTCGCGACTGCTACAGCGACGAGCAGATGACAACCTACCTCGTGCAGTTTGAACGCGACTTCGGCGACGATGTCGGCCGTGGCCTGCGCGTCGTCGATGCCACGGAAGGTGGTGTTTCCAAACGCCACGCGAGCACCTTGACGCTTCAGCAGGCAATCGAGCGGTACGCGTCCGCTGAATCTGTTGCTCTTCCAGCGGCCCACCCAGAACCAGCAAGCCCACGCCGGCGCGATGCACTCTATCGCCGGCTCCGACAGGTTCGCGCAGATATCTGGCGCGTCGGCGAGATCAGCCGCACAACGGCCAAGTGCGTGCAGGAAATCCTGCAGCATCAGGAAGATCAATCGCGCGTGAACCGCCTGATTGCTCAGATCGAAGCTCACGCGAAGGAAGTCCAGAAAATTGCTCCGGGCTATCCGCTGGTGCAGCACCTCAATCAGACCGGCATCCTGAACCGCTTCAAGGCCGACCGAGCCATCGAGCTGGATAGCGATCTCGCCCCGCTCGAACGCCAGCGGCGTCAAGCCGAGCGTGATCTCAAGAACGTGACCTGGCTCGCAGATGCATCCGACGAACTCGGCAGCATGTTCGACGGCGCGATCGCAGCAATCAAATCAGGGCGGCGAGCGGAGACGATCCAGGCCGACACCAAGCGCCTTGAAGCCGCGATTGCCGCAGTGGGCGCGAGCGCGGCGAAGGACAACGTCCATGCGTTCATTCCGGTCGATCCCGATGTTTCTTCGCTCGGCCATTCACGCGACCTGTCTAGGCCCGTTGCCGGTTCACTCAACGCGCTTCAAATGACCCTGGCCCGTCTCGCCCGCTCGAAGCGGCTCAAGGGTGTTTCCTTGCTCACGGCGCATCCTGATCGTGTGCGCGCGTTGCTCGGCGACGCGGGTTCGCGCTTTGGCTCCCTCGATATCCAGATCGTTCCTCTTGTGCAAAACTCCGGCAACTCTCGCCGTCGTTCGGTTCTCGGCGCTCGCGCCTGGTCTCAAGCGTGCTGGCGAGGCGGCATCGCCAATCTCTCGATCTTCGACGAGGTCTTCTCGCCCGCTGCGGTTCGCGTCGCACTCGAAAGAAACGCCAGCACCGATGGTGTTCTTCTCCTGGGCCCCGACTGGTGCTTTATCGATCCTGTTCACGTCGACCAACTCATCGAGCGCTTCAGCAGCGCAACCGAACCGCAGCGCATCGTCTTTTCGCCTGCCGCGCCCGGCCTTGGCGCATGCATCCTCGAGCGTCCGCTCGCTCTCGAATTCGCAAATCAACTTCGCGCCAACGGGCCGCTCGGATCGATCGGCACCATTCTCGGTTACCTTCCGATCGCACCGCAAGTCGATCAGATCGCCAAGCAAAGCTGCGTCACCGTCGAGCCCGCTATCCGCGATGCGCACATTCGCCTCATCGCCGACCGCTCCGATCGAACCCATTTGCTCGCGTCCGTCGCGCGCCGACTTGGTGAACGCTGGCTCGTCGCAGGTGCAAGCGAGATCGCGGCCGCGGCACGCGCGATCGCCTCGAGCGCCGGCCTCCTGCCCGATTCAATTCACATCCAACTGACATCGCAGCGCGTCAATTTCCCGATCTCCCAGCCTCTCGATCTCGAACTTCTCCGCACCCGCCTCACGCCTCTTCGACTGCGCGAGCGGGACCTTGCCGTTACGTTCGATTCCGGTGATCCTCTTCTTCACCCACGCTTCGAGCAAGCCGTCGCGATCGTGCGCGATCTTGGTGCATCCGCAATTCACATCCGCACCGAACTTCTCGGTAGTTCCGACGTCGATCGGCTCCTCGCACTCCATCCGGATGTGATCAGCATTGACATGCACGCGGACACGCCCGCAACGTACGCAAAATTGCGAGGTATCGACGCGTTCCCGCAAGTTCGCGAACGCGTCGTGAAGCTGCTCGAATCCCGCAAGACCCTCGACGAAGGGCTGGTTGATCAGTGGATTGTCCCACGCATCACACGCCGCGATGAGGTCTACTCGGAAATCGAATCCTTCTACGACCGCTGGATCATGGCCGCCGGTGCAGCGGTGATCGATAGTCTGGAATTGCCGATCGCCGGTCATCGGATCGATCCGCTCCCGCTTCCTCCACAAGCCGCGGAGCGAATTGGGTCGTCCATCATTCGTGTTCGCGCCGATGGCTCCGTCAACGGCGCAGCATCGAAGTTCTTCGACAGTGGCCTGGACGCCGCGGCATGAAAGCCATTGCCGTCATCCTGGGTCGCGGCGGCAGCAAGGGCGTTCCCGGCAAGAACACCGCCTTGATCGCCGGTAAGCCTTGCGTGCAATGGACTATCGAAGCCGCCAAGTCCGCCGAACATGTCGCGCACGTCATCGTTTCGAGCGACAATCCTGCGATGCTCACGCTCGCCCGCGCGGCCGATGCAATCGCGGTCACTCGTCCACGGGAGTTCGCAACCGATACCGCTCGCGTGGATGACGCCGCCCGCCACGCGATCACCGAATTCGAAAAGACTCACGCCGAGGTGCCCGCGCACTCGCCGATCGTCATCCTCTACGCCAACGTCCCAGTTCGCCCGCCGGACCTCATCGATCGCGCCCTGCAACTGCTCCGCAAGTCTGAATGCGACAGCGTGCAGTCGTATGCCGCGGTCGGCAAGTATCACCCGTGGTGGACCGCGAAACTCGACGACACAGGCAAAGTCTCTCCGTGGGAAGGAAATGTGCTCAACCACGGCGTTTTCCGAAGACAGGACCTTCCGAGTGCGTATGTTCCCGACGGTGGCATCATCGCGCTTTCGCGCCGTGCTCTGTTCCACGAGATTCCCGGTGTGACCCCCGGACCCCACGCTTTCTTCGGGGTCGACCGCCGCGGCGTGATCAATCCCGAAGGCACGGTGATCGATATTGATGCGCCGACGGACCTACTCGTCGCCGACGCAATCCTGAAGGAGCGCAATGCGCATCGGTAGTCGCCAAATCGGAGAACCCCCATACGTGATCGCCGAAATCGGCGTCAATCACGACGGCTCCGTCGAGCGCGCTCTTGAACTGACACGTAGCGCCGCTGCTGCGGGTGCCGACGCCATTAAGCTTCAGCTCTTCCGCGCTGATCTCTTGATGAGCCGCGCGTCGACTCTCGCGGCATACCAATCTTCCGCCGGCGAATCCGACCCATTCGCCATGCTTCGCCGCCTCGAACTCACGACCGATCAGATGAAGCCGGTGGTGGCGCTCGCGCACGAACTCGGCATCCACGCGATTGTCACCGTCTTCAGCCTCGATCTCGTCGGCGATGCCGAACGCCTTCCGTGGGACGCGTACAAAACCGCAAGCCCCGACATCGTCCACAAGCCGTTGCTCGAGCGCCTTGCCGCGACCGGCAAGCCGCTGATTCTCAGCACCGGCGCATCCACGATGGAAGAAGTCCATCGCGCAATTGTCTGGCTGCGGTCATCGCAAGACCACCTCGCTGTCCTGCAATGCGTCAGCAGCTATCCCACGCCGCCCGCGCAAGCCGAGCTCGGTGGGATCAAACTCCTCAAGCGTGCGCTCACCTGTCCGGTCGGGTACAGCGATCACACTTCCGGCGAACAGACCGGGGCGCTCGCCGTCGCGCTCGGCGCGTCTATCCTCGAAAAGCACTTCACGTACGACACCAACGCCAAGGGCCCTGACCATTCCGCCTCTCTCGGGTCCGCATCGCTCCGCCGCTACATCGCGAACGCCCGAAACCCGGTTGCGCCGCCCGAAGTTGAAGCAATGAAGCGCGTACTCGACATTGAAAAGGATGTCCGTAAAGTTTCACGCCAGTCCATCGTCACCACGCGCGAACTCTCCGTCGGTCATCTCATCGGCCGAGGCGATCTCACTTTCAAGCGTCCCGGAACCGGCATTCCGCCTTGCGATGTCGAACGCGTCCTCTCGCACCGTGTCGTTCGCCCGGTCGATCGCGACATGCCACTGCAGTGGGATGATCTCTCGTCGATGTCCTGATCTCCAACACCATGGCATTCCAGCCCCCAAAGTCGGACAACGAACTGCTCGCCCCCGTCTCTAAAACGCCGGGCAAGCGTCGTATTGCCGTCGTCACCGGCAGCCGCGCCGAGTTCGGCCTGCTCAAGCCCGTCATCGCTGCAATTGGTCAGGAACCCACGCTCGAAGTCTCGATCATCGTCGCGGGCAGCCATCTGCTCGCCCCCGCAAATACACACATGGAAGTGCGGCGCGCTTTCCGTGTTGGTGCTGTTGTCCCGATGCAACTGCCCGGAGAGCATTCCCGCATTGAAGATGCCGAAGCGGTCGGCCGCGGCATCGCCCGCTTCGCCCGCACGTATTACAAAATGAACGCAGATTGCGTTGTCGTTCTCGGCGATCGCATCGAAGCATTCGCCGCGGCAAGCGCCGCCTCAATCGGTGGCGTTCCCCTCGCCCACATCCACGGAGGTGATCGCGCCGAAGGCGTTGCCGACGAAGCGATGCGCCACGCCATCAGCAAACTTGCCCACGTTCATTTCCCCGCGACTCAAACCAGCGCGGATCGTCTTGTGAAAATGGGTGAACAACCCGAGTCCGTTCACAACGTCGGCTCGCCCGCGATGGATGGTCTTCTCGAAATCCCGATGCTCAACGACGCCGCTGCGTCCGACATGGGCGGCCCGGAAGTTGTGATTCTCCATCACCCCTGCGGCCTAACCGACGCCCAGGAGCTCGCAACCGTTCAAGCCATCACTGACTACGTCGCTTCCACCGGCAAGCGCGTCATCGTTCTCGCTCCAAATCACGATCCCGGTCGCGTCACAGTTCTTTCTGCTCTCACCGCCGCCGTGGCAAAGCACAACTGGAAATTCATCGAGCACCTTCCGCGCGAACAGTTTGTCGGGCTTCTCAAGCGTCTCGCTTTGCGAGGCGGCTTCCTGATCGGAAACTCTTCCGCCGGTCTGATTGAGGCCGCCGCTCTCAATTGCCGCTCGTTCAACGTTGGCCCGCGCCAGGCCGGTCGCGAAACGCCGGCCAGCGTTGTCAGTGTGCCCGAGCCGAGTTCCGCCGCCATCGCGAGCGCGATCGCTGGCCATCAGATGACTGCCCAGCCGACGCATCCGTACGGAGATGGCCACTCCGGTCCGAGAATCGCCTGCCTGCTCGCCCAGATCAACTTCGACGCCCCCGTCCTAATCCGCAAACGCTGCGCGTATTAGCCGCGTTTGGCCGCAAACGGGGCATCCCGAACGCCGCGTGAAGCTCTTTGCATTCACAGCGTGAATGCCCCAAAGTGAGGCGCACACCCCGCCGATATCTCCTCACAGTCCAGAGGAGTACGTCATGTCACAACCGGCCGGCCCATCGTCTTCTGTCGCTCCCGCAGCTTCAAATTCTGCTACTCTGGCCGCCGCCGCCCCGGGCGCAACGCCCGTGAAGCCGGGCGCTCCCGCGACGCGCGAGCAAGTCGTTGCCGCGGCGATCCGCGAAATCAGCCACATCGCGACGCTCCCCGAGATCACGCTCAAGATCGTTGAGCTCGTCGAAAGCCCCAAGAGCACGGCGCAGGATCTCAACAAGATCATCTCCGCCGATCCGGCGCTTTCGTCGCGCATCCTGAAGGTCGTGAACTCCTCGTTCTACGGCCTCCCCGGTCAGATCGCCTCGATCAACCGCGCGATCGTCATGCTCGGCCTCAATGCCGTCAAGAACATCGCAATCGCCGCCAGCCTGGCAAAGCTCTTCCGGGGCGGCGAGCTCACCGCCAACTTCTCCGCCAAGCACCTCTGGTCGCACAGCAACGCCGTCGCCGTCGGCAGCAAGATGCTCGCCGATTCGCTTCGTCTTGGCCTCGCCGATGAAGCCTTTCTCGCCGGCCTGATGCACGACATCGGCATCATGGTCGAGATGCAGTTCGATCGTGCCAAGCTCATCGAAGTACTCCAGAAGGTCGGCGCCGACAACAAGGGCGTCCCGATGAACGACTGGCTCAAGGCCGAAGAGGAGTGCTTCGGTGCGAACCATCAGGATTTCGGCATCGCTCTCTGCGACAAGTGGCGTTTCCCCAAGCCCTTCGTCTACGCGACCGGTTTCCACCATCGTCCGCTCGAACTTCCCAGCGAAGCCCGCACCATCGCTTCGATCGTTTATGTAGCCGATCGTCTCGCCAGCCAGCTTGAAGGCGGCTTCCGCCAGGACCTGCTCGTGAACGACATCGGCGCTGATGTGTGCGAGCAAATCAAGCTCGACCAGGTCAAGCTCGATGCCATCCGCAAGCTGTTCCCCGATGAGGTCAAGAACGCCAACGCCATGTTGGCATGATGTTCGCGTAAGAGTCCAACAAGTCCATTCCGGCGGCCGGGATTCGTTTGAGCCCGCCGCCGATACGAACTCTCTCTTTCTCCCTTCGGGCGGCTTTGTGGTGACACGAGGCCGCCATTGTTTTTGGGGAATCGATGCGCCTCGACCCGGATCGGCAAAATTCTGTAGAGCGCAGTCCGCCTGTCGCGACGCATGGCAAAGGTCGCGATGGCGACCAAATCGACCGCTTTCGACGAATGAGTTCTCGGGCGTCGATGCGATTGCCTGCTTCCGAGAATCAATTGCCGGATTCACGAAAAATCGCTTGGCGTACATCACAATGCAGTGAAGAATGAAAAGGAAACCTGTGCGGGAAAAGGGATTCGATTGAGAGGGGCGATCCGGATGTTCAGCAAATTCGCAGTGGTCGCGCCGGTGTTGCTCTGCGCAATGGCAAGCGGCGCCGTGACGTATCAGACGCAAAGCCGTGTGGTGAGCGTCAGTACAACCTTTGATAACGGCACGCAGTCCGCCAGCGCCCCCGATTTCAATCCGTTCGTCCAAACCGTAAGCCTCGCCACTCCCTTCCCCACATCGACCGGCGTCGCAATCAATCGGGCCGTGGCCGGCATCGATTGCCATCTGGATCCCAACAAGATTCGCGTTGTCGGTGCGCTCGCGGCCGCCGGCGGCCTCAGCTCAGTCGACGGCCACGAGAACGAAGAAATCGGCGACGCGATATCTATTGTCAATGTGAGTTTCCACTTGGATGCCAATTCGCCTTTTTCTCTGATTGCCTCGGCACGTCCGATCGGGAACCCGAAGGACAAATTCAAAATCAAGCTCTCCGGTCCGAGCGGTGGGGCGATTGTGTTCTTTTTCGACGAGAAGAGTCCCGCGCAGGATGTCAATCTCACAGGTGTCCTTCTTGCCGGCAACTACAGCCTCGAATTCGAAACCGAGCTCTCCGCCGGCAATGGCGATCGGTCAGCGGATTACGGACTCAGCCTTGAGATTCCCGCGCCGTCATCCATCTTTCCGGCGCTCGGCATGGGCTTGCTCGCCTGCCGTCGCCGCCGGTAATCTTCAATTCGATTTAGCGCTTTCCCGTAGTGCCTTCGCGGCCTCGGGTTTGCCTGTCGCTTCATACGACTTGGCAAGTGCCTCAATCCCGCGGTCGCGAATCCCCGGAAGCGAGCCGCCCGGCCGGCGAAGGATCGGCAGCACCCGCTCGAGAATCTCCTGCGCTTGTGCTTGCTTGCCCCCATCGACAAACGTGATGCCCATATTCGCTTCGGTCGCGGCGATTTGTTCCGTCGCTTGGGGCGTATGCACTTTCTGCCAGTCGAGTGCTCGTTGCAACCAGGCGATCGAGTCATCGAATCGCCCCTTCTTTCGAAGCGCCTGCGCGAGCGATGTGTAGGTCGAAACGCACTCAGGATGATCGGTCCCAAACGCGCGTTCAAAGGCTTCGGCGGAACGTGTCAGAAGCGCGATCGCGCAATCCACGTCGCCCGCTCGCAGCTGTACCAGCCCGAGATTCGATTCTGCCCGCACAATGAGCGGATGATCGGGCCGAAGCAGCTTCTTCCGAATCTCGAGCGCCGCTTCAAACGACTTCATTGCCTCTGCCGTTTCGCCCTTCTGAAACAATGCACTCGCCAGATTGTTCGTGGATTCGGCCACTTCCAGACTCTCCGCTCCCAACGCGGACGATCGCGCTCCAATAGCTTCCCTCTGTGCCGAAATCGCTTCGTCCACGCGCCCTTGAGCACGCAGTGATGAACCAAGATCGTTCAGCAGCAGGCCCTCCCGCGCTGTGTGCTTCCCTCCGAAGGCCGATCGCTCGTCCGCGAGCAATGTTCGCAGCGCAGCCTCCGCCTCGGCGTACTTGCCCTCAAAAAACAGGAGCTCCGCTAAATCGGTCCGCAGGTCTGTCGACGGCTGCGTTCCAATCCCAGCACGCGCGTAATCGTTCGAGGCATTACTCAGGAGGGTTCGAGCTTCACCCAGCAGCCCCAAGGACATCGTCGCGCGCCCAAGCGCCTGTTCTGATGCTGCACGAGTCAGCGCATCTTGGGGCGGATGATCCCGAAGTGATCGCGCGGCATCTTTGATCACCGTGCCAAGTGTGGCATCCGGACCACGATTGCCAATCTCCCCGCCGCTCAAGACATCCAGCAAAAACGTGCGAGTCTCTTCGAGCCGCCGATTGCTCGACGCGACCTCGTCTCGCTGCCGGGTCAGTTCCACTCCCTGGCGATAAAGCAGAACAGTCGAAGCCGAAAGCAAAGCCAATGCAGCAATCGTCAGCGACACCCCGAAGGCATGCCGACGGGTGAACTTGGATGCCCGGTAAAGCAGGGTGTCCTTGCGTGCATCCACCGGCATGCCGCCAAGAAACCGTCCGATGTCCGCCGAAAGCTGCTCCGCCGAGGCGTATCGGCGCTGAGGCTCTTTGCGAAGCGCCATCAGCACGATGTTGTCGAGATCGCCCCGAAGCTGGCTCCGCAGGCGCGTCGAGCTGACGCCCCGTGTCTTTGGCGCATCGACGCCGGGTGCCGCGGCATCTTCAGTCGGCGTGCGAGCCGTCCCGGATGCCGGTGCCGGGCCAGAAGACCCCCGAAGCCGCGAAGGCCGGAGCGTGACCGCAGCGCTCGGAGCCGGAGGCTGCAGAAGGCAGACAATCCGCCGGAACTCTTCATTGGTACGCAGGCTGAAGTAGTACGGTCGTGAGCCGGTGAGTAATTCGTACAGCACCACGCCCAGCGAATACACATCGGTCGCGGTCGTGACCGGCCTTCCTTCGACCTGTTCCGGGCTCGCGTACTCCGGAGTTAGCCGTCTGTCGGCCTCGGTCGTCGCGCCCGCCGTATCGCCGCTGATGAGTTTCGCGATCCCAAAGTCCAGCAATTTCGCAATTCCCGACTCCGTGACGAGAATGTTGCTCGGTTTCAGATCGCGATGAATGACGAGGTTCTTGTGCGCGTGGTGCACCGCCTCGCACACATCGCGAAAGAGCCTTAATCGCTCGCCGATTTTGAGATGCCTCTGATCGCAGTAAACGTCAATGGGCTTGCCATCGACATATTCCATGACGAGGAACGGACGCCCATCCGGAGTAACTCCACCATCGATCAGTCGTGCAATGTTCGCGTGGTCGAGCGCCGCGAGCGTCTGGCGTTCCGCGCGAAATCGCCGCAGGACCTCTTCCGAATCCATCCCGCGCTTGACGACCTTGATGGCGACCTGCTGCGTGAACTGCCCATCGCTCCGCGCCGCCAGATACACGGTGCCCATGCCCCCGGACGCAAGGCGCTTCTCAATGAGGAACGCGCCGAGCGTGACCCCTACGAGGTCGTCTTCCGCCGCAGAATCCGTATCCTGCGCGATCTCTTCGATTCCCTTCCCAAGCGCGGGCTGCTCCAGAAACGCGCCGATTCTCCCCGCCGATTCCACCAAAGCTCGCGCTTCGCTCTCAAGCGCAGCGTCTCCCGCGCAAAGCCGCGAAATCGCGGTATCGCGATCACCGGGCGAAAGCTGGGCGACCTCAAAGAAGATCCGCTCCAGCCGTGCAAAGCGCTCCTGCCGCGCAGACCCGTCGCCGGGCTTGGATGAATCGGGTTGTCCTGCGCCGGTAGATTGCAATGCGTCTCGCCTTCTTCGCCGGAATCAGGTGTTGAGCCGATTGATCTCGTTGCCAAGCCAAACACGCGCGAATTGCCAGTCTCGCGCAACCGTGCTTTCTGAAACGCCAAGAGCCTTCGCCGTTTGTTCGACCGTCAGACCCGCATAAAAACGCAGTTCCACGATCTTTGCTTTCTGCGGATCAAACTCCGCCAATCGCGTGAGCGCCTCGTCGATCTCGACAAGATTCGAATCGGGCTCGCCGCTCACAACCAATGCCTCGTCGAGAGAAGACGCGCGCGACCCGCCGCCCCGTTTCACCCGATTGCGATGCCGCGCATGATCGGTCAGTATCCGACGGATCGCCGTCGCCGCGGCACCAAAGAAATGCGCCCGGCTTTCCCACGACGTTTGTTCCCGTCCAAGAAGCCGCAAGTACGCCTCGTGAACAAGTGCCGTCGCTTGCAGCGTCTGGGCATTGCTCTCCGATCGCAGATATTTCGCCGCGATCAACCGAAGCTCGTCGTACACGATCGGAAAAAGCTCATCCGTCGCTTTGCGATCACCTTCCTGCGCTCGGGAGAGCAACTGCGTCACTGCGGCATGCTGCGGATTTGCGGGAGGAATGTCGGTCATCGGAAGCCCGTTGATGCCCTCAAAAGCCTTCTTGGAGCCAGCCCGGCGGCGCAAGTCATCAAGGCCTGCCGAAGCGTTCCGGTTCGGCTCTCATCCCCGAGTCTAGCGGACGCATCATCCACAGAGTCCATGTCCGATCGCTCGCGTGGTCTGGGCGCGACCCCCGCTCACCAACTTCATGCGCCACTCAAGCCGATCCCCTGTCACCAATCTCGCCCATTGGGACCAAATTGATCACCGCCGCCCTCCGAGCGAGGCAAAACCAGACGGGCGTGCAATTTCTTCCAATTTCGTGACAGTCCGGAAAGCCGGCTGTCGCATGCATCGGCGTCGGGCTGCTGTTTTCCGCGTCCCGTAAAGCTGAATTCGAAACAAACCCCTTCAACCCCCGGAGTCCCGCACCATGTTGACGAACCATCCCAAATCCCGAGTTTTCTCAGCCGCCGCGATCGTCGCCGCCGCTGCCGGTGCCGCACAGTTTGCGAGCGCTCAGTCGTTCCATCTGATCGGCGCCCTCCCCGGCACCAACACGTTCAGCTCCGGCTACGGCGTCTCGGAAGATGGCTCCGTCGTCGTTGGACACAGCGGAAACAACTACTACTACGGATCAAGCAGCCACGCCTTCAAGTGGTCGTCGGATGATGGAATCATCGATCTCGATCCGCTCGCCCCGGCCGCAGGCGCGTACGGCATCTCTGCCGATGGCCAGACAATCGTCGGTGGTGAAACCAGCGGCAGCGTTCACGCTGTCAGCTGGACGCCCGGCACAAGCTCGCTCACCGATCAGCTCTATCACGGTGGCGAGTGCTACGGCCTTTCCCGCGACGGAAACGTCGCCATCGGATGGTCCGCTTCCGGTGGAGGCGGCGGCGGGGGAGGTGGAGCATTCCGCCCCCATCGCGCGATCCGCTACAGCGCCAGCGGAAGCAGTCACCTCGAATACATTGATACCCCGGCCGTTGGAGTGGTCGCGCCGACCAACAGCGAATCGCTCGCAACCAATACCGATGGCACCGTCGTCGTGGGTTGGGGCGTCTTTAGCGGTGTGCAGCGCGCTTTCAAGTGGACCGCCGCCGACGGCATGACCACCATCACGCCGGGTGCGGGCATCGCAAACGGAGTCAGTGGCGATGGCTCAGTCGTCGTCGGGGATTTCGTGGTCGGAAACACACGCCATGCATTCCGCTGGACCGCGGCAACTGGCCTCGTTGACCTCGGTGCGCTTCCCGACATGCTTCGCAGCGTGGCCTATGCCATCTCCAATGACGGCACCACGATCGTGGGAATGTCGCAGAGCGGCTCTTTCTCCGGTTCCCAGCACGCGTTTATCTGGCGTGCCGGATTGGGAATGCAGGATCTGAACGTCGTGCTCAGCGCCGTAAAGCCGGCCGGCTACACGCTGACCGAAGCCCGTGCGGTCAATTCCAACGGCACCGTCTTCGCAGGAGGTTCGCTCACCCCGACGGCCGGCGTCGAGGCTTGGGTTGTGAACGCTCCCCTCTGCATCTCGACGAGCGGCATTCCTTCAGCGGACTCCATCTCCGCCTATTCAGGCTCGACGATCAATCTCGCCGTCGCGCCCGGTGGATTCGGTCCGTTCGTGTATCAGTGGCGCAAGAACGCCGAGGAAATTCCCGGCGCGAACTCGCGGCAGCTTCAGCTTGCCCCGGCATTCATGATCGATTCTGGTTCATACGACTGCGTCATTACCGGAGCTTGCGGCACAGCCACCAGCACTCCCACGGCGCTGACCGTGAATTGCCTCGGCGATATCAATCGCGACACGCAGGTCGATGATTCCGACTTTGTCTTGTTCGCCAGCGGCTACGACCTTCTGGTTTGTTCCGATGCCGCGATGCCCGCGACGTGCCCCGCCGACTTCAACGGCGATGGCCAGGTCGATGACACCGACTTCGTGGTGTTTGTCGGTGCCTACGACGCGCTGCTGTGCCACTAAGAAGCACACTTGCAACGGAGCATGTCCTACCCCATGGGGTGGCGCCTTGGAAAGGGTGCCGCCCCTTTGTCTTTCGTTTGTTATCGAGCAGCCGCGAGGCAAAAACTCACTTCGCGCCAAGTCGGCCTTTCCAGCGATCCAGATGCTCTCGCCTCGTTAGGTCATACATCAGGGGCGTGACCGTGACAAACCCCTTCTTCAAGAGGTCCACGTCCGTCCCTTCGTCGCAGCCCTTGAATCCGAGCCCACTCCCGGTTGCCCAGTAGTAAGGCTCCTTCGACGGGCTCAGCCGCTTTTCGTAGCTGTCAATCAGGCCATGCGTGTTCATCGGGCACACCCGCACCTGCGGCATCGGCCCTCCCGACTCAGTAATGGGGATGTTGATCGAGATGCACTCGTGCGCATCCGGCAAGCCCTTGGCAAGCACCAGTTCAATCGCCTTGCGCGCGTGCATCGCGGCAACATCCCACCGGGTCTTTCCGCGCCCCATGTGCAGACTGACGGCAATCGCAGGAACCCCGAGGAACGCGCCCTCGATTGCCGCGGCAACCGTTCCCGAATAGATGACGTTAATCCCGCAGTTCGCTCCCGAATTCAGCCCACTCACGAGCAGATCCGGCCGCGTCCCCGCGCCAAACTTCTCTTCCCACAAATTCGAGAGGGCGAGTTTCACGCAGTCCGCCGGCCGCCCATCCACCGCAATGCCGCTCATCCGCGGATTCACTTGAACGTCCGTGACCATCAGAGGTTGATGAAACGTCACGCCGTGCCCCGTCGCGCTCTGCACCGTCAGCGGCGCGATCGTGAACACCTCAAACCCCGTGACGCTGTTCGGAGCAGTGATCGGCCCTCCGAATCGATTCTCGGGATCGGTCAATGCATCAAACAGGTGCGTGATGCCCGGGGCGCGGATTCCGTCGTCATTTGTCAGCAGGATCTTCATCGGGGCCAGAGTAGGTGGAACGGAATCACCTGGCCAAAACACCCGTAGCTTCCAGCCCGCAAGCGATCTGCAACCCCGCCGCCCGTCAGCGGTAGAGCGATTCGGGGGAAGGAACCACCACATGAAACGCACATGGGACGAACGAATCGCTGTGTTGCTGACCGCCTGCGGCATCGCCGTCGGCGCTCTCGGATTGATCGGGCTTGCGCGGGTGGTCTCCGCCGCTGACACGCCCGCCCAAACATCCTCGACCGCTCCTGCACCAGCCCCTGCTTCCGCGCCTTCTCCCGCGGCGAAGCCCGCGCCAATTGCCGTCGTTGCGGACATGAAGTCGCAGGCCGCCGCGGCAACCGCGCTTTGCGAGACCGACGCCGCCCGCTCGTTTCTTTCCGCCGTCGCTGAGTTGCCCTCAATCACGCCCCGCGTGATCTATCGTGATCGCGAGCGCGGGCTAGCGGTCTCGGAATCAGCATGGAAAAAGCTCAGCGCCGAAGAACAGGCAAAGTTCAAGCCGCGCGATTGCGATGAGCGGTTCTACTATTACACCGGCTACGGCACACCGCTGAACTACGCCCGGGCCTTCGATATCGCAGGCAAGTACGGCGTGAAATCGTGGGATGGAAAGCGCGTTCTCGACTTTGGATACGGCAGCATCGGCCACCTCCGCATGCTCGCCTCACTTGGCGCCGATGCGCAAGGTGTCGAAGTCGAGCCGATGTTCGCGGCGCTGTACTCATGGCCGGATGATCAGGGACCGGTCGACACCGCCGTCAAAGGCAAGTCGGGAAACCTGAAATTACACGATGGCAAATGGCCTGCTGATCCCGCAATCGCCAAAGCGGTGGGAGGCAGCTACGACTTATTCATCAGCAAGAACACGCTCAAAAAGGGCTATATCCATCCCGAGCGCCAGGCCGACGAGCGGATGCTGATCAAGCTTGGCGTCGAGGACGAAGCCTTTCTGAAAGCCGTCTACGACTCGCTGAAGCCCGGCGGCCTCATGCTCGTGTACAACATCGCCCCGGCGCAGAACCCCGCCGACAAGCCGTTCCTGCCGATGGCCGACGGCCGTTTCCCGTTCGAGCGTTCGCTCGCAGAGAAAGTCGGCTTTGAGGTCCTCGCGTTCGATCAGGTGGACGACGAGGTCATGCACAAGTACTGGTTCGTCTACTTCCCCGATCCGGCGATGACGCCGGAGAACCTGAAGGAATCGATCTTCACGCACTACACCGTGCTGCGGAAGAAATAAGCGAGGGCGTGAACGATCTGCAGTGACCGCAGCGTGCAGTATGCTGCATCGGTGTCGTTCGAGAGCAAATGTCCAGAGTGTGGCTATTCACTCCAAGGCGAAGTGGTCCGTTGGACCGAAGTCTGTCCGCTCGAAGGACAGTGCTCAGAATGTGGCCACCGATTCCAGTGGCGCGAAGTGCTCGACCCGGCTCGGAAAATTTCTAACTGGTGCGTTGAATACTGCGGCGCTTCAAAGTTTCTCGGCGCGGCCGTTCGGACGGGCCTCGGCTCACTTCGGCCTCACTCGTTCTGGTCGGAACTGCGATTCGCAAAGCCTGTTCGGTTCGGGCGCCTCGTGGTGTATGTCTTCTGTCTTGTCGCGTTATCCTGGCTCATCTACGCATCCGCCGGTGCCTTTGGAACCCGGGGAATCACGGGACATTCGGTTGTACATGCGATGCGTTGGTTCTGCTGGCCGTTTGTCGATGTTGTTTTGGATTTTCCGGGCGTCAAGCCTCACGTTGTATTCGATTCCATCACTACTCCGAGCACGTGGCACTTCGGTCCGCCCGCGTTGTACGTGGGCGATTCGGTCTGGTACGCAATACTGGCTTTCGCATTCTGGCCGATCGCGTATGTCTTCACTTGGTTAGTTTCAAAGCGTGCAACTTTCACGCCTCGGTCGATCGCTCGAACCTTTGCGTATTCGTTCGTCTGGATGGTCTTGGCCGCACCGCTTGCTGCCGGGAACACCCTGTGGATGGCACGGGTGAATTTCAGCATGGCGACTCCCGGCGATCTTTCCATTTACCCGTCTCTGGCATTCGATGCGCTCAGAATTTGGGTCTTCGGAACGCCAATGCCGAACGGTTGGCGCCGCCTGGATGCGAGGCTTTTCCCCATAATCGTGTGCTTGTTCTTTGCCTTGTGGTGGGTTTGCAGTGCCAGAGCGCACGGCCAAAAAAGGACTACGGAAGCACTCTTTCTCGTGCTGATTTCTGCGGCCGTTTTTTGTCTTTGGGATATGCGAATCGCCCTGCATCACGTCTGGCTAGATGTGCGAGCTTTCTTGCCATAACGGCGATTAACTACTCTTCCAGCGTCTTCTTCCGCCGCAGGATGTGGTGGTAGCTCTGCGCAAACCGGTGTGCCTCGTCTCGAATCGCCTGACACAGCCGCAGACCGGGATTCTCCCGTCCCAACCGCACCGGCTCGCTCTCACGCTGTATGTAAATCAGCTCTTCTTTTTTCGCAAGACTGATCACCATCGGCGGCTTCACGTCGAGCTGGTCGAACGCCTCCAGCGCCGCGTGCAGTTGTCCGAGTCCGCCGTCGATCAGAATCACATCCGGATACAGCTCATGCCCGCCGCCCGCTTCGCGATAGCGCCGGCTCACCACTTCGCGAATGCTCGAGTAATCGTCATTCGTCCCGCCCCCCGGCAGGTTGTTCACCGTCGCGATCTTGTACCGCCGGTACTCGTTCTTGAACGGCCGGCCATCCACGAAGCACACTTTGCTTCCAACCGTTTCGCCACCCATCAGGTGCGCGATGTCGATCGCTTCGACGCATCGGATCGGGTCATCCATCTTGAGAGTCCGCTGCAAACTCGCCAGCGCCTTCTCCGGATCGAGATAGGAGATCTCCGTCTCCGGCTGCCACCCGTCGCTCTTGCTCGCCCGCTCATCAAGTTTCTGAATCGATTTGATCTGATCCCGCAGCACCGCGGCCCGCTCAAACTTTGTCTCCGCCGCCGCCTGCTGCATCTCGCTTTCCATCTCCCGCAACATCACGCTCCGTTTCGTGCCCAAAAACCGCACGAACCGGTCCGTGTCCGCCCCGTACGCCTCTTTCCCGATCTTCGCCGCGCACGGTGCCGTGCACTGATTGATCGCGTACAGCAAACACGGCCTGAAAAACTTGTTCTTCTCATCGCTCTCGATGATGTCGAGTTTGCACGTGCGGAATTTGAACACCCGCTGCAGAATCTGGATCGCATCCCGCAGTGCGCCGGCGTTCGTAAACGGCCCGAAGATCTTCGCGCCTTTCAACTCCGGGTCGCTCGGATTCCGCGTCACAAACACCCGCGGGAAATCCTCGCGCTGCGTGACCACCAGATACGGAAACGTCTTGTCATCCACCAGCCGCACATTAAACCGGGGCTTCAGGTCCTTGATCAGCCGGTTTTCCGTCAGCAGCGCTTCCCATTCGCCCTCGCACTCGAGCGTGTCGAAGTCGCAAACCCGATCGAGCATCGGGTCCTTCTTGAATCCCAAGTCCGCCGACGGAATGAAGTAACTGCTCACGCGATCCGGCAGATTCGCCGCCTTGCCAACATACAGCACGACGCCGCTCTCATCTTTCATGAGGTACACGCCCGGCACCTTCGGCAGCCCGCGCGCCTTCAGCAGCAGGCGCGCAAGCCGGCCGTCCCGGCTCTCACCGGGCTGTGCCTCCGACGAATTCGGCGCGTCATCGCTCACCGGCAATGATTGCGTGGCACCGGACTTCGCTCGCCGACCCGCTTTGCTTTTGTTTTTGCCGCTTCAAAGCGCTGTTCGCTCACGGACAAAGCAGCTGTTCGTAGCTGACGAAGAAAATGACGTAATCCGAATCGTCCACCGTGCTATCGACATTGAAGTCGCTCGGGCAGGTCAACGGCATGGATGGATCGGAGCAGTCATACACGTTGTACGCATCGGTAAACGCGACGAAATCAGTATCATCCACGAGCCCGTCGTGGTTCAGGTCGCACGGGCAAGGCTGGATGATCGGCACACGTGCGTCCTGAAGAATCGCAAAGTCGATTGCGGAAACCGAGTAACGCGCCCCCCGTGCAAGCTGCGTGCCGCCCATCAGGTCGTTGAGCAGATCGGTCCCCGGCCGTGGTGTTTCATTGCCGACGTGAAACGGATTGCCGAAGGTCATCGGAACAGGCGCGAGATATTTCGACACGGCATTGGCGCCGGTGAACAGGAAGTTTGTGCCATCGAACGTAACCAGCCGGTCGAAAACCGAGCGTGCAGTCCCCGGGTATGTCCCGTCGTTGCCGTTCATCCAGCCGTCGAAAGCGAAGGCACGCCCCAGCCCACGGGCGAACTGAGAAACAGCGTCGTATCGACCGGGATCGACGGCTTGCGTGCGTGCGGTCGGATCGGGATCAAACCACAGATCGTTTGCCGCGAACGTCGGATTGATTTCAAGAATGATGTCCGGGTCGAATGAAGACGCCGGGAATCCATTCCGCACATGAACCGACGCACCCGTCTCGAAAATATCGATCGCGCCTTCCAGCGTCTCCAAATACGACCACGTGAACGACCGGCAATCCGTGCCCGCGACCAGCGGAGTTGGATGCACCTCGATCCAGAGTTCAGTCTCTCCCAAAAGCCGCTTCGACCAAAGCGCGCCCGCGGCGACCAAGTTGCTCTCAATCTCCGCTTGCCTCGCGCTGAGCTGAGCTTCTGGATCATCGAAGGTGACGCGAAAAGTCACCTGAGCAGAAGCGAAAATCGGAAGCGCAAACACACCCGCGGCCGCTAGGCCCCGAATCGAGCGCGAAATCGCCCGGGTATTGCCCAAAAAATCCCCTCCAGACAACCGGCAAGCGCCGGAAAACGCACCACACACCCCACAGCAAGGCTATCCACAGAACTGTGGAACGCAAGCGTCAGCGTTGAAGTGGGCGACGAACTGCAGGAATCCTGAACGACCAAGCCTGTTCTGACGCTCTGCGTCCACGGTGGGAACAAAATTCGGTGCTACTCCGGAGCTCGGGGTACGCACCTGCGGGGTTGGCCCGTTCGCGGAAGGTTCGCATTGCATGAAGCCGGCGTTAAACCGTGTTTGCGCGCTGCCTCACAGCAGTTGCCGTGCGAGAGAAGAACTTGGGATTACAGCCGCGCCGCGGCCAGGCTTGCCAATTCGCTGCGCTCGCTCTTGTTCAGCACGACGTGTCCGAAGAGTCCCAGCCCCTTCATTTTTTCTGCCGTGTATGACAAGCCGTTCGACGACTGATCCAGATAGGGGTTGTCAATCTGTCCTATGTCGCCCGTCAGGATCAGTTTCGTTCCCTCGCCTACCCGGCTCACGATGGTTTTCACCTCATGTGGGGTCAGGTTTTGAGCCTCGTCCACGATCATGAACTGATGCGGAATCGAGCGCCCGCGGATGTACGTGAGCGGTTCAAGAACGAGCTTGCCGTCCGCCATCAGTTTCTGGATCCGCTGCTCGCTCGAGTGGCTCTCCGCATTCTGATGCATCGTCGCGCCGCGCGTGCTCAATAGATACGAAAGGTTGTCAAAGATCGGCTGCATCCACGCGCCGAGCTTTTCGTCCTTGTCTCCCGGCAGATAACCGATATCGCGGCCCATTGGCATGATCGGACGGGCAACGAGGAGCTTCTCGTATCGCTCTTCATTAAAAACCTTCGACATGCCCGCTGCCAAGGCGAGAAGCGTCTTGCCCGTGCCCGCGCTGCCCAGAAGGGTCACGAGCCGAACTTCTTCGTCGAGCAACAGGTCCAAGGCCATGGTCTGCTGAACGTTGCGGGCCATGATGCCGAACACCGGCTTGCGGGGTCCCGTCACCGGAATGACATGGTCCGTCTCGCCCAGCCGACGCCCGAGCCCCGTGTGGTTCTCGTCCGCCTCGTCCTTCAGCACGACGAATTGATTGGCCATCAGCTCGCGCTGGTATTCATTGCCCAGATCATCAATGCCGATCAGGTGCGGCGCAATCCGCTGCATTTCCAGCAGCCGATCCTTGTACAGCTCGTCGATCAGCGAGCCTTCGACCTCGGCCGTGACAAAGCCCGTATAGAGCCTGTCGGCATCGATCTTCTGGTTCTCGAAATCTTCGGTCTTGATGCCGAGGCTGTCGGCCTTGATGCGTGCCGCCAGGTCCTTGGAGACAAAGATCGTCCGCATCCCCTGCTTATGCAGCGAAAGCGCGGCCGCGATGATCCGGTTGTCCGGCATGTCTTCTTTGATCGCTTCCGGACGCGGGTGGTCCGTCACATCGATCCGGATCGTGCCGGTATCGCCGTTCATCCCGACCGACGCCCCCGACTTTGCCTGCAGCGCCAGTTCGCCCCAGTTCACGCCGTCGATCAACCGTCCGACACTGCGGAGCCGATCCAGATACCGGATGCACTCGCGCGCATTGCGGCCAAGGTCGTCTTCTTTCCGCTTCATCTTGTCGAGTTCGCTGATGACCGCGAACGGGATGATGACGTGGTTTTCCTGAAAAACGAACAGCGCACTGGGATTGTGCAGAAGGATGTTGGTATCGAGCACAAAGTGCTTCACGCCCACCGCCGAAGCATCTGCCGGCGCACGCTTCGTGCGTTTCGAGGCATCAACCCCCGCAGACGTCTCGCTGGATTTCACCGGATCGAGGGGTCGGTCGGCTTGCTTGTCGGTTGCTTTGCTCGGCACGCTCTTTCGTGATCCCCTATCGGCAACCCGATCAGCCGCCCGATCGGATTCTGGTGCCCGGGCATTGACTGCGTTGGACTCTCCGGCCAAATCCTTGGCCCCGCTCAGCGCTTTCGACATCGATCTCTCCGTCGTGCGAGAACCCGGGCCTTTTACCGCCCGTCTTCTCGTTGCCGGGTTGAGCGACTCCGTCGCTCTCCGACGCTTCCTGTACGGACGCAGCATACCCAAAGGATCGGTCCGTGCGAAAGTCCTCCGAAGCAAAGTTCTCGCAAATACTGCGTCCGGACCAGTTACAGGTCTGCGGAATGAGTGAAAATTTCTGAAGCCGTGCTGTTCCCGCGCGTTCGGTCACCCGAACGCGTGGCCGAGCGCCCCGACAATCAGCACCAGCGAGATCGCCGCGCCGAACGCGCCCTTCAGCACGATCGCGACTCCCCGTGCCGCGGCAGCTCCCGCTCCGACATTCGCAGACTCTTTCCAGCTGCGATTGATCCGTGATCGATCCATCAGGCTCGCGCCCACCCCCGCGCCGGCAACCGCGCCGACAATGGTGCCGATCGGAAAGAGGAGCACGAACGAGCCGATGAACGCACCCGCAATCGTTCCCAGAATCGCGCCCGCCGCGGCACGCTTCGTTCCGCCCGCCTTTGTCGAGCCTGCTGCGGACGCGACCAGTTCAAGGATTTCGGCCAGCAGCCCGAGTCCCGCCGCGACTCCGATCACCCACCAAGGAAACAGGCCCGGGCAAAACCACTGAAAAAACAACGCGACGACGATCGGCAGCCAGATTCCGGGCAACGTGAGCAGCGAGAGCACGAAGCCCGCGATGCCGGCGATCAAGAGTGAAATGACGGCAACCCAAAGCACGACGGATTATTGGGAATCGACCTTGCCGGCTTCCGCGCGGTCAGCCGCGTCAGGCCGCCTCGAACAAAACGCGGAGACTCTCGGGCCGGGCGGCGCGGGCGAATGCATCGGCATACTGCGCGAATCGGAACTTGGCCGTCAGAAGGCTCCGGACGTCGACGCTGTCGGAGGCAAGCAGACGGAGAGCTTCGGTGAGGCGCTCGCCTCGAGATCCGAGCAACGAGATTTCGCTCGCGTGGAGCAATGCCAAAGCGGAGGTTTCATGCCGCGCGACCGGCGCCGCGGGTGAGGCGACCAGCAACACCGTCGCGCGAGGCCGAGCCAGGCGTAATGCGATCTCCAGATCTCCCGGTTCGGTCGAGCAGACGAAAACCACGTCCTGGTCCGCCCGACGTCCGACCTGATCGATGTGGCGATGCTTGACGCCCCATTTCTCGCATAGGCCGAATCGCGCCGGTTCGCGTCCAAGTACGCGAACCGAGGCATTGCGCTGCGTCATGATTTGCGCCGAAAGCAACGCGATCGGGTCATCGCCGAGGATCGTGACGTACGGCTTTCCCTCGAGTTTTACAAGATCGGATGCGTGCAAAGCGCGCCCGAGAGGCGACGCAAAGCACGCCCGGTCGTCGTCGAGCCCTTTCGGGATCTCGATGAGAGAGGAAACCGGCAGGGCGATTTTTTCCGCGAGCGCGCCGTCCCGTGCAACTCCAAGCTCCGATCGTGCGCGGCAATGAATCGAAAGCCCGGCGCGACAGAGATCACACGTGGAGCACGGAACTGTGGAAGAAGCAATGACTCTCTTGCCCTCGAGTGCGGGCGAGTCGGCTGCTGATGCGACAATGCCGACGAATTCGCGTCCCGGCGCGATCGCGTTCGCCGGATCGCGAAAGTCCTCGTACCCGCGCGGATCAATGAGAGCGCGAGTAATGCGCACGATCGCCTCCCCGGTCCGGGCGATTGGATCGGGCGATTCGGTCAGTGACCAGCCGGAAGCACGGGGGAGCAGCTTTCGCACCAACAGATATCGACATTCGTGCGAGCGGGTGCGAAGGTCCCGTTGAAGTTCTTTTAGTTTCCGGGCGTTGAAGGGGGCGGTTCGGTCGTCGGGGTGCCGGAATTTGGGGCAGTAGCCGCAGGCGGAGCCTTCTTCGGCGGTGGAATAATGTCGGCGAGCGGAACGAGCGTGCCGCCCGCCATCGGTGGCATTCCCGCCGGCGTCGCGGCGATCTCGTTGGGAGGTGGCGAAACGAAGGGCAGGTACTCGATGAACTTCTTCCGCCGGCTGAAAACGGGATAGATGAACGGCGTGCCCGCGACAAACGGGGTTTTCGTGCCGTCGTACCACTTCAGCCATTCGCGCCGATCAAAACCGAAGTCCTGCCCCGTCATTGTCCGGAGCGAAGCGAGCGCCGCTTCGTTCACCGAGAGCTGCGTATCGGTGAGCGTTGCGATGAGATGCTGCACGACTTCGGTGTTGGGATACTGACCAAGCGCAGTCGCAGCGGCCGTGCGGATGTCCGCATTTTCTTCGCTGGCTTCGCCGGTGCGGGCCGAATCCGGATCGCGGCTCGCGTCCATGAGCGGCTCGATCGCTTCCTGGCTGTGCAGGCGCTGGAGCCCGCGCGCCGCTTCGAGGCGGACAAGCGGATCCTTGTCTTTCAAGTTCTTCACGAGAATCGGGACGTTGGTCGAACTGCCGTGATTGGCCAGAGCACGGGTTCCGGCGATCCGGACCGTCGCGTCCGAATCTTGTGCCCGATCTTCGAAGAGCTGGAGATAGACGGGCTGGCCGGCGAAATAGGCGTTGCTCAGGAGCATCGTGCCGCGGTAGCGGTTGTCGGCGTTGTACGGATCGATGGCGAGCTGCACCGCCTCGCTCGGAGTTGGCTGAGCGAACACGTCAAAGATGCTCGTCGCGCCGGGGCGGGCATCGTCGAAAACATCACAGCCCGGAAGGCAAAGCGCACAGGCCAGCATCGACAGGGACATGCACGCAGCGCGACCGGGCGGTAAGTGTTTCGGGGTACGAGGCGACGCGGGCATGGGCGGGAGTATAAGTTTGCTTTGCGTGAACACAAACCGACGCCGTCGATTGATCTTGGCAGGAATGACACTGGGCGGGGCGCTGGCGGTATGGTCGACCGCTGGCTGCGCGACCAGTTCCTCGAGCGATGCTGGTTCTGGCGGAAACGCGGTCTCTCAAAATTCACAGCAGGCCGGGCCCGCGTCTATCGCGGCCGACGTCATCTACAAGCCCGCCCCGTGGAAAAAGGCCTATTCCGAAGGCAAACGCGTTATCCGCCGCGAAGCACGCCAAGAGGGCGACTCGCCGAACAAGTGGGTGATCGATGAGTTTGATTCTCCAGACGGCACGCTCAAGGGAGGTCTGGTGCGACAGACGTTTCTCGAGCGGGGAGCCGACGGCTCGATTTTCCTGTCCGAACTGCATCTCGTGGTGGAAAAGCGAATTCTGACTTTTGACCCTGCATTGGTGCTGATGCCGGCGGTGCTTACAAGCGAAAAAGCTTGCGTGAGTACGTCCGATGTCACCATGCGAGACGGTGAATCCGAAGCCGCAACCAAGACCCGCGGCACCGCGACTCAGACCACCCGGTTGACGAAGCAGAACTCGGACGTTTCGGTGGTCGAGTCGCAACTCGTCGCCAAATTCGATTTCTCAACCGTCGAGCGGACAGCGATCATGGAAATCGCCCCCGGACGCGGCATCGTCCGCGAAGTGCAGGACCGCGCGGTTCGATTCGGTCTGTTTAATCTGTCGCGCAAGACATCCACGGTCACGCTGATTGAGCAACCCGCGCAGTGAGTTGAATCGACGTGCAGCGGGCCTAGTGAGGCTTTTCTTCCGGCTTCGCGGGAGTCGGGACGGGAACCGCGGCCTTTTCTTCGGGCTTGGGTTCCGCTTTTGGCTGGTCAGCCGCGGGCGTCGATGGTGCCGGTGCTGACATCGATGGCGGAGCGGAGCGAACGGCTTCAGCCTTCGAACGTTCGATGGCCGCCGCAGGGCCACCGCTGTCGGCGGCGAAGCCTCCAAAGAACGCGCCGGCAAGACCTCCGAGCACGAGGCCGATGATGAGGCCGGGCAGGAAGGCTTTGACGAATGCGCCCGAATTGGCGGATTGATCGGGCGACGAAACAGCAGCTTGATCCGACATGGCGAAACTCCAGCGCGAATGCCGCTGCGGACTGAACTTACATCAGCCGGCGCATGCGGTGAACCCAGGCCCCGTACCTCACGACTGAGCGTACCAGATCGAGTCGGGAAGGACTCCCCCGACCAAATGCCGTATGCATACGCCATTTCCAATAGGGCCCGCGCATTCTGAATCGGCTGAAAAGGGCCAGTCGGAGCAGTTCCCAGAGCCCGACGGCGGTTTCGTGGAGGGTGTGGAGCGTGGGAAACCTCAGAAGTCAGGAAGTCGGGACCGACTGCTTGCACCACTCGATCAACTCAACAAGTCCGGCCTCAAGCGTGTTCATGGGCTCGTAGCCGAGCAGCTCGCGGGCGAGGTCGATATTGGCGAGAGAGTGCTTGACGTCTGCCGGGCGTTCGGGCTGAAGGACCGGATGGATGTTTGGTACGCCGGCAGCCTGGGCCATGAGACGTGCCAGTTCAAGGAGCGTGACGCTCCGACCGGTGCCGATGTTGACGACGTCGCCACGCGGCGGGACTTTCGAGGAGCCTGCGAGCAGGAACGCGAGCACGGCGTCGGAGACAAAGGTGAAGTCGCGGGTCTGAAGACCGTCGCCGAAGATGACCGGGGGTTCGCCCGCCATCAGGCGGCGTGCGAACGCCGCGATCACTCCCGAGTAAGGCGAATCGGAAGGCTGCCTGGGGCCAAAGACGTTGAACAGTCGGAGCGAAATCGTGCTCATGCCATAGCAGCGAGCGTGAACGCTGAGCAGGTGCTCCGCCGAGAGTTTGCTCGCGGCATACGGACTAAGCGGGCGGGGCATCTGTGTTTCGACGCGGGGCAGCGTCGGATCATCCCCGTACGGCGAACTACTCGACGCAAAGACGACCCGCTCGACGCCGGAGCCCGAAAGCGAGTTGGTTCGTTTGGCGGCTTGGAGCACCCGGAGAGTGCCGGTGGCATTCACGCTGAACGAACGCTGCGGGTCGTCCACGGAGCGCTGAACACTGCACACGGCGCCCAAGTGGAAGACGGTTGCGGCTCCGGCGAGGGCTTCCGAGAGAGCGTCATCATCCAGAATGCTGCCGCGAAGGAAGCGCACACGCTCGGGCTCGAGTTCGATGAGTTCGGCGAGGTGTTCGAGCGTCGAATTGGAAAGATCATCCAGAACGCGGATCGACGCGCCAAGGGAAAGCAGCGCATCGACGAGGTGTCCGCCAATAAACCCCGCGCCGCCGGTGACGCAGACAGTCCGTCCGTTGTAGAACGGTCGGAGTCGATGCACCTTGTCCGCCGGAAGTTTCATGGCCCGTCATTATAACGAGCATCAGGGGCAGATGAGATTGGCGTAGGACGAGCTGAACACCACGAAGTCGGCGTCGTCGCATACCCCGTCATGGTTCACGTCGCCCGGACCGGAAAGCAGAGCGTCGTAATAGGCGGCGAAGACGGAGAAATCCTCGTCATCCACGAAGCGATCGCCGTTGAAATCACCCGGGCACACCGATCGTAACTGGTTTCGCACGATCGCCCACGAGTCATCCGTGAATTGCACCCTGAAGACGAACTGTCCCGCGGCGTTGATCGAGCTCGCCAGCCCGTCCTGGCCGTTTCCGGTGTAGTAATTCCCGATCGCAGCGATCGTCTTGCTTTGTCCGTTGACGAGAATCGAGTCGCCGGTCGCGACGACCTTGGAGCTCGTGCCGTCCGGATAATTCACAAAGAGCACGCGGTCATAGCGGACTCCGGGAATGAAGCCCTTCATCGGAGCGGTCAGGAACAGCTCTCCCTGAGGACCGACGGCTGCATAAGGAGAAAGTTCAAACGTCTTGCGCGCACCGGCAACGCCTGCCGCGAACTGACCGGCGCGAACGCGCTGCACGACAACGCCGCTGGGCAGGCGTGTGAAGAAGCCATGATCAGTGTCGGGCGTAACTTGTGAACCCTGGACCGTCGCCTTGAAGTGAACATTGCCGACTGCATCGAGCACAACCGACGAGAACGCGGAAGTCGTCAGAGGCTCGCCGAACGCCTGAAGCGAAGTGATCCGGGTGACGATCGGGATGATGCCGTTGGGGCTCGTCAACCAGATGGAATGCGCGAATTTGGGAACAGCGAACGCGTCGTCGTGGTCGGCGAAAAAGACGATCGTTCCCGATGTGTTCATGCGATGCATGCCGGGAAGCACGCGACGGACGACGTATCCGCCTCCGTCTTCGCTCAGTGGAACCAGCGTTCCACCGACGATCTGCAGACTGGGAACCCAGTTGCTGGCGGTCCAGCGTGCGCTCTCATTGATTGGAGCCACGAGTGGCCCTTGAACGACGCCACCAAACGCGAGTTTGCCGGTGGAATTGAGCAATGGGAGCATCAGCTCACGCACCGTCGTGGTCGGCTGCGTGACGTTCGGTATGTCGCCACCTTTGAGTACGGGGAGCAGCACGCCGGCGCTGTACAGCCAGATACTTCCCTGATTGGTTGACGTGATGCCCGGGCCTTGGAGCGAGGCGTTGAACGAGATCTGGCCGTTGGCATTGATGACGGGATCGCCGAAGTCGCGGAACGTCACGCCGATGCCCATGCCCGGCGCCTGCTGACCGACGCTGGCGACGGCCTGCACGCCGAGAGCCTGCGAAGCTCGGAAAATACGGAGGGTTCCGTCACCTGAACCAGAGCGGGCGATGAACGCCACCTGCGAGTTGCTGTTAAAGGCGATCACGCTGCCGACGAGCGACTTGAGCGGCCCGATGCCGCCGGTCAAGCTCTGGCCTTCCCGTGCGAGCATGGTCCAGTTGCCCTGCGTTCCAACCCAAAGGCCCGAGGCCTGCGTGGTCGAGGTCAAGTTTCCGACGAAGGCAAAGTTGCCCGCCTCGGAAAGCGCCGGTGACATGAACGAAAGAAATTGAGTACCTGTTTCCGTGCCGGGAGCAGCGGTACCAGACGTGAGGATCACATCGAGTGGCGCGTTTCCTGCAAACGCGTTCGCTCCGAGCAATCCCGCCGCCAAAAGGCAGGCGGGCAAATTCGTATTTCGCAAGACCTATCTCCTCGCGCACTACGCCGCCCGGATGCGGCACTTTCTGATTGACTATCCCTGTCCATTCGGCGAACCGTTGAGTCCACCGCGGCGCTTCACACCGGGGCTCAACAATGCATTGCCGTCCGACCCCACAAGTCGGTCACCCTATTGTGCTGCCTTCGCGCTGAAAACGCTCCCATTAATTCCGATAAATGAGAAAAAACTTATGAATACGGAGAATGCCGGAAAGGGAATTCGCGTCTGGGTGCTCGGAGCTGCGCTGCTTGGGGCCCCGGCTTGGGCGGGCGCACAACCGGGCGCAGATCCGGCTGCACCGGCCGCGAACGACCGCGTGAAATCCGTTCTGGATCGGATGCGGGGTGTGATGCGCGACGTCACCACCTTGCGGTACGACGGCGAATCGCGAGTGCAAATGCCTGATGGCAAAAGGGTTGCAACGAGTCAGACGAAGGTCGTGGCGGAGCGGATCGAGACGGGCGGCTGGAAAATCCTCGTGGACGGGACCTTCGGATTCGAGGCCGTGGACTCCAAGGTTGCCAAGAAGGAAAATCCGCAAACCGTGCGGGCGGCATGGGATGGGTCGATTCTTTCGGCGCTGCAGGAAAAGCGGAAGGTGCTCCGCAAGACCGCCCCTGCCGACATGGAGATCGTGCGGCTCGACATGAATCAGTCGGATGCTGCATCGACTGTCGCCTGGGAATTGCTCGGCAATCCGCCTTTTGGGAACATCGACACCGCTCAAAAGGTCGAGTTTGAGGAGCCAGAGAAAGCCGGCGACGTGGAGTGCGATGTGCTGTGGGTGGTGCCTGCGGCCGGGAAGAACCCTCCCGTGCCATACCGGCTGTTTGTCGCAAAGAAAGACGGCCTCCCCCGGCGGCTTGAAATGTTCCGCCCCGCGACGGTCAGGATGACCAAAGACAAGCGTGGAGAAGCGGGAATCGTGCTGAGCTATTCGAATGTTGTCGGCACACCCGACCCTTCGGGCGTCCAGTTCGAAGTAGAACTGCCGAAGGGCTTCACTGTCTCAGCGGACAAGAAAGTGCCCAAGGAGGGTGAGATGCCGGCACCCAAGCCTTTGCCGGCACCTGCCCCAACTCCTAACAACACACCCACTCCCGCCCCCACGCCGGCGCCGACAGCGGACGCGGCACCGAAGTATCCGCTCTTGCCGACGCACGCGGAGCTGATCACGCCCGGCAAGGAAGCGCCGGCGTTCAAGTTGAAGGACTTTGCGGGTGTTGAGCACTCACTCGATGAGTACAAGGGCAAGGTTGTCGTGCTCGATTTTTGGGGTACGTGGTGTGTGCCGTGCCGCCAGGCTATGCCGGCGATCCAGAAGGTGCACGAGAAGTTTGCCGACAAGGGTGTTGTTGTGCTCGGAATGAACTTTGAATCCAACCCGAAAGCCGATCCCGAGAAGTTCAAGAAGGACAAGGGCTACACCTACCCATCGCTTGCGCACGCGGAGACGATTGCGGGAAGCTACAAGGTAACGGGATGGCCGACGTTTTACGTGATCGGGAAAGACGGCAAGATTGTCTGGGGTGCTCGGGCCTTGGCGACGCCGCCGGGTCCACCGAGCGGCGAATCGGGGCCGGCGGATTATCTTGAAAGCAATCTGACCCAGGCGATCGAGAAGGCTTTGAAGCCTGAAAATCCCCCGAAGTAAGTAAATTCGCAGCATCGATTGCCGCGGACCTTTCGGGGTTCGCGGTTTTCTTTTTGGAATGATTCCCATACATTGAGAGCATGAGCGAGCGCACCATCGAGAATCGTTTTGTGGCGGTGAGCGCGGACACGGCGCGGCTGATGGACGTGGATTTCATTCCGCTCGGGAAAGGCGCGACGGCCAGCACCAATTCGGCACGATCGGTCGTTGAGGTGCGCGATACTGAAATCGAAGTGAAGCCCTTTGCGGATCGGCCCGTTGCAGAACCGGCGCCCGCGCGAGGCGACCGCGAGGCGGCCACCAAGCAACTCGTCGCGCTGCGCGCAAAGTACGAAACGGACGCGCCGCATCAGCACTTCGTGACGGATCATCACTCGATCGTGTTTGGCGAGGGCGACCCGTGCGCGCGATTGATGTTCATCGGCGAAGCGCCGGGCGCTGAGGAAGACAAGACCGGCCGACCGTTTGTTGGAAAAGCGGGGCAGCTGCTCGACAAGATGATCGTCGCCATGGGGCTCCGGCGCGATGAGGTGTACATCTGCAACGTGCTCAAGACGCGTCCGCCGGGAAACGCAACGCCGACCGGACGTGAAGCAGAATTGTGCAAGCCGTATCTGATCGATCAGATTCGGATCGTGAATCCCGAGGCGATCGTGACGCTGGGGCTGCCCGCTTCCAAGACCGTTCTGGAGACCGAGGCGACGATGGGCAGCCTTCGAGGCAAGTTCGCAAAGGTGAGGTTTCCGGCGGACAAGGGGATTCTGAAAGCGGCACAAGGCCTGCACGCAAGCGGCCTCGAGATTCCCGTAATGCCGACCTACCACCCGGCGTATTTGCTTCGTGATTACACACCGGAGAACCGGAAGAAGGTCTGGTCGGACCTGCTGCAAGTTGTGAAACTGCTTGGCCTTACGCCAAAGGCGCCGGCAGCGGACTGAGCGGGAATTTGGTTGGCGTTTTCGAACGGTAAACCCGCTTTGTTCACGCAAAAATCGGGTTTCTGCGGGCCGAGAGAAAAAGTCAGAGAGAATCCTGAACCGGGTGCGGAACTTTGCGTATCGGAAACCGCCCTGTCGGATCGGCCAAATCTTTTGGTCGCGCCGATGGGATGTTGTGACCCGTTTATGTGACCCCCACGAGACCCGGCGCTCGAGCGTTTGCCCGCAGCGCCGGGGCTTTTTTTTGGACTGCGTGCTGTCGCTAGGCTGGGGCATGCTTTTCACCGCCCTCGTGTCGTCCATGTTGCTGTTCGTTGGCGACCCCGTTGCCATCGAGCCGGCATCCCCAAATGCCGAACCGAAGGAATCGGCCCCGCAGGCGCCGGCGGAGGTCGCGCCGAAAATCGAGATGATCTCGAACGGTGAAGCGCCTCGTTCGCTTGCGCGGCTGGCCTTGAAAGCGGGCGATGTGCAGCTGGCGGTGATGGAAATGGACATGCAGATCAAAATGGCGATGGAAGGCGCGGAGCAGGCAACGCCTCCCATGCCGACGTTCGCCGTCCATATGCGTATCACGGTGGACGAGGCAATGCCCGACGGGCGCTGGAAGTACCGGTGCGAGTTCACCAGCGTCGACGTGAAATCGACCGACAAGACTCCGCCGGGAATGGTGACGATGATCAAGGCGGCAATGTCGGAAATGGCCGGGATGAAAATCGGCGCCGAGATCGATGCGCTTGGGCGTCAACGGAATTTCGAGATCGTCTCGAAGATCACGAACCCGATGCTGCTTCAGCAGCTGGAGTCGATGAAGCAGAGTCTCGCGCAAATGGCCGTCTTGCTGCCGGAAGTCGAGGTCGGCGTCGGCGCGAAGTGGGAGGTTGAATCACTTGCGCAGCTCGGCGGCGTCGCGTCTCGTCAGCGTGCGACGTATCGGCTCATTTCCCGCGATGGCGACGCGGTGACCTTGGGCGTCTCGATGCGGCAATCGCCGGCGGAGAAAAACGCCCCGATCAAAAATCTTCCCGCGAACGTTACCGGGACGCTCATCGATCTCTCCGGCGAGGGAAAGGGCGAGATGGTTTATGTGCTTACGCAGCTCATGCCCAAGCAGGGGCGGATGACCGGGGAATCGGTCGTGAACATGAACATGGAAGGTCAGGGGATGAAAGCCAAGATCGACACGCACACGACGATGCTCATGACAATCCGACCGGCGATTGTTGCGGACGAGACGCCGGCGCAGACGAAGCCGTGAGCAGAGTTTGTTTTACTTCGGCTCTGGCTTGGGTGTCGCGGGCTTGGGATCGCTGACCGAGCGCTGACCTTCGAAGTCAAGCTTTGTTTCCGGCGCGAGCCTGGTGAGCTTGGTGATGACAATCTTTTCGTCGGGGAGCGGGGCGTCCCAGTTCATCACAACAATGACTTCGACTTTGTCGCCGGGCTTGAGGCCGTCGTACGAAATTCCTGGGCCTTTGGCGAAACCCATCGTCATGGGTTTCATGCCGGGCTTGCCTTGCGAGTCGGTGCCGACCTTGCCCTCCTTGTTTGCGAACGTCGGAATGCGCTCGTGATGGAGGCGGATCACGCTGCTCTCGATTCCGGGAAGCGTTTCGATCTCGGCGCGCACGGTGTACGTCGGCTGCGCGGGAGCTGCCGCGACGACGGGCTCGGGCTTGGTGACAGGCGCGGGCGGGGTTTCCGCGGGCTTTGCGGTTTCCGGCGCGGGCGCGGGTGTAGGGGGTGCCTGCGAAACTGCGGGATAGGCGGGCTGAGGTTTAGATTGCTCGCCGCAGGAGGAGAGGAAAATTGAGGCGGCGACGAGAGAAGGAGTGAGAAGTTTCATGTGGGGGTCCGAATCGTTGAAAGGTGCGAAGTTGAGTCTTTGGGAGAGTGAGGGAGCGTGTTGCGATTGACCGCGAACAGTGAATAAGAGCGCGAAAGGAAATGGCCCTCAAAATCCCTCCCACGGGACGGGAATCCTTGCAGTGCGTTTACCGGGTATCAGGAGTTTCGGTTCGTCGGAGTGCTTGCGGCGAAAAACAAACGACCGCCCCCGAAAGGGCGGTCGCGACTGGTTCATGAGATGGCAGAGGGGTTAGCCGGCCTTGATCTGCAGGAAGCGGCTGACCGAGGCGATATCGGGGGCGAGGTCGAGTGTGAAGACCATCTTCCAGGCGGCGCCCTTCTCGACGCGGACGACGCGGGCGGCGGTCTCGCGGCTGACCCAATCGCGGTTGCCGCGGTTGTAGACGTTCATGCGCTGGCGACGCTTGGTCTGAGCGCGGCCGAGAGCGCGGCGGTTTTCCGGATCGCGACGCATGAGGCGTTCGATCGTGGAGATCGCGCCGGTCGCCTTCGGAAGCGAGGTGACGGTGCAAACGACGTTCTGTCCAGCCTTGAAAGCGGGGGCGGCGGGAGCAGCAGACTTTGTGGTAGCGGTGGCCATAAAAAACCTCGTGAATTGCCGCCGGAGGGCGATGCCGCTCCGTGCAGGGCCAAGATATTAGGCGCGAAGCCGAGGCATTTTGCGTGGGTGGGATTGTGAAAACCTGCATCGGTCTCAAGCCTGAGTTCCTAGACTAGCGCATGACCACTCAGAATCCCGGCCAGAACCCAACCGGCGGCCCCGCCGGACAGCCCCAACTGCCTCCTTTCCACCCGGAATGGGCGCACCACAGCAAGCCGAAGATCCGTGCCTTGCGCGGCTTCGCGGCACAGGTGGGCGACCAACAGGCGCTGGGCCTGGCGGACGCCAAGCAGATCACGGATCGGATCGTGATTACGGCGCCGGCGATGCAGGTTGTGCTGCCGCTCATGAATGGTGAACGGGCGATCGAGCAGATTTGCGCCGAGGTTGGCCGCGGACTGACGCCGGAGATCATGGGCCAGTTCGTGGTGCAGCTTGATGAATCGGGCCTGCTCTTTGGCCCGAAGTTCGACGAGATCATGTCGAAGATGAAAACGGACTTCGATTCGAGTCCGATTCTGCCCCCGGCCACAACGGCGACGTTTGTCGATGCGCTTGTGATGCAGGAAGTGGCGAGGGAAATGAATCTGCCCGCCAAGCCGCCGGAAGATCAGGCGGAGGCCCAGAAGCTCCAGCGGCAGGTGCAGGAGCGTGCGGCGGCGTTGCCGGAAGCGCGGAAGGACGAGATCGGCGGCACGAAGCTGCGTGAGATCTTTGATGCGTGGATTTCCAAGGCTCTCGAGAACGCGGAATCGCCGAGTTTCAATGAGTTGCCGAAGGGGATCGTCGCGCCGCATATTGACTACGCGCGAGGATGGATCAATTACGCGAGCGTCTGGGGACGCATGCGTGTGACGGATCGGCCGGACCGGGTTGTCGTGCTTGGCACGAACCACTTCGGCGATTCGACCGGCGTGTGCGGCTGCGATAAGGGATACCGCACGGTTCTTGGAACGTGCGAGCTCGACGAGAAGTTGCTCGCGACGCTGAAGGAAAAGCTTGGCAGCGCGAACGCGGATTTGCTGCTCCAGAATCGCTTCGATCACGAACGCGAACACTCGGTGGAACTGCAGATTCCGTGGATTCAGCACTGCATCGGGCGTGATGAAGCGGGGAATTTCCCAAAGGTCTTCGCGGCATTGGTGCACGATCCGGCGGTGAACAACGGCGAGAGCTACGACGGCAAGGGCCTCGCGCTCCAGCCGTTTGTGGATGCTCTGCGAGCCACGATCTCGGCCCTGCCGGGCAAGACGCTCATCGTGAGCAGCGCTGATCTGTCGCACGTGGGCCCGGCCTTCGGCGATCAGCAGGGTCCGGCGGGCGACACGCAGGAAGCGGCGGAATTCCGCAACAAGACGTTCGCTCACGACAAAGAGATGCTCGAGATCTTCCGGACGAACCGGCCGGATGATCTGGTTGCCTCGATGGCGTGGCAGCAGAACCCGACGCGCTGGTGTTCCACCGGCAACCTGGTTGCGGCGCTCAAGACAGCGCAGCCGGAGCGGGTGGAGATGCTGAATTACTCGGCGGCCGTAGATAACAGCGGCGCGGGGATGGTGAGCAGCATCTCGGCGGCAATGTTCTAAAGGCGAAGAATTCACCACAGAGACTCAGAGGCACAGAGAAGAAAAATAAAGAGTTGTGCAAGGATTGAGAGGCGTACTGATTTTCCATCGATCGCTTCTTTCTTTCCTCTGTATCTCTGTGCCTCGGTGGTGAAATTGATTCCGGAGAAGATCGATGACGCAGGACAACTCAAAGAAACCGATGGACGCGATCATGGCGCTGTGCAAGCGTCGCGGGTTCATCTATCAGGCATCGGAAATCTACGGCGGTATCAACGGCTTCTGGGATTACGGGCCGATGGGCGCACAGCTCAAGAAGAACTTGCGCGATGCGTGGTGGCAGGACATGATCCTGCGGCCGTGTTGGGGCCGCAACGGACCGAATGGAAAACCGGTTCGGAACGTCGGGCTCGAGACCTGCATCATCCAGCACCCGAAGGTGTGGGAAGCGAGCGGACACGTCGGCGGATTTAACGATCCGATGGTGGACGATAAAGAGACCAAGGGACGCTATCGGTACGACCACGTGATGGTCTACGTGCCGGAGAGCGGCGATCCCGGTGACAAGCCGATCTTTGCGTACGTTGGGGATCAACCCAGCGAAGCGAAGCAGAAAAAGAAAGCCGAGAAGACTTTTGGCGCGATCAAAAGTGTCGCGCTCTCGACAATTCCACAGCCGTGGACGCGCGTGATCGGGCCGGAAGCGGAAAAGCCGGGCACGCTGACTGAGCCACGCATGTTCAACCTGATGTTCGACACGATTCCGGGCGCGATCCGGGATGAGGCGAACAAGGCGTATCTGCGGCCGGAGACGGCGCAGGGTGTGTTCGTGCAGTTCAAGAACGTCGTCGATACGACGCGTGTCAAGATTCCATTCGGCATCGGCAACACGGGTCGCTCGTTCCGCAACGAGGTGACGCCTCGCAATTTTACGTTCCGATCACGTGAATTTGAGCAGGCCGAGCTCGAGTTCTTCTGCCATCCGAGCGAATCGCTCGAGTGGTACAAGTTCTGGCGTGACTTCCGCATGGAATGGTGGAAAGAGATCGGACTCGCCGGCGAGAACCTGATCCTGCGCGAGCACGAGAAGGATGAGCTTTCGCACTATTCGATCGGAACCAGCGATGTTGAATATCGCTTCCCGTTCACTTCGCCCGGTTTTGGAGAGCTCGAGGGCATCGCGCACCGTGGCGACTACGACCTCACGCAGCATCAGAAGGTGAGCGGGGCGAAGCTTGATTTCTTTGATACCGATCGAGGCGAGATTCTTCCCAACGGCGGCAAGAAGGGCGAGCGGTATCTGCCGCATTGCATTGAACCGGCGGCGGGCCTTGATCGCGGCGCGCTCGCACTGATCTGCGAGGCCTACACGCGGGACGATTCACGCGCGAGCCCGGAATTCCTCAAGCTGCACCCGCGCATCGCGCCGGTGAAAGCGGCGGTGTTCCCCCTCGTGGCGAAGGACGGCATGCCCGAAGTCGCGGAAAAACTGCACGCGGAACTTTCGGACAAGTTCTGGAAGCTCGGCGGCGTCGAGATGGACGAGAAGCAGTCGATCGGCAAGCGATACGCCCGTATGGACGAGATCGGGACACCTTTCTGCATCACGATCGATGGCGACACGATGGCGGCGCAGACCGTAACAGTGCGCGAGCGCGACACGGCAACGCAGCAGAAGGTGAGCCTTGACAAGGTGGGGGCGTTCTTAAGCGAGAAGCTTGGGGTGTGAGGACACGGCACGTTCTCGCGTCATGGAGAAAGCGTCTCCAATCCTTGTGCTTCTTCCCGGTCTCGGTGCTGACCACCGTCTGTTTGACCCGCAACGCAGCGAGTTTCCAAACCTCGTGAGCCCAGCGTGGTTGGAACCGGCAGCGAGTGAATCGCTCGCAAGCTACGCCGGCCGCATGGCGGAACGAATTCGCGCAGAGCTGCCAGATGGCAATCGACCACTCGTTGTTGGAGGTGTCTCGTTCGGAGGAATGCTGGCGACCCAAATGGCGCCGCTGCTCAAGCCCGATGCGGTCGTGCTGATTGGCAGCGCAATGCGGCCGAAGGAGATCGCTTTTTCGCTGAAGGTCATGGCAATGGCGGGTCGATGGATGCCCGCGCCGGTTGGCGACAACGCGAAGTTCATGGGCCGCGCGTTCATTCGACGGCTGGGGCCGATGAAGCGTGAGCACCGACTATTTCTTGAATCCATGATCGACGCGGTTCCGTTTTCATTCCTGCAGTGGGCCGGGCAGGCGATTTTCGGTTGGGATGGCGTGTCGGAGGTTGATTGCAAGCTCGTACGAATCCACGGGGAGCTTGATCGGATTATCCCGTTTCCGAAGGCCGGACTCGTTCACAAGATTGTCGGCGCTGGGCACGTTCCCAACGTTTCGCACGCCGATGAGGTGAATCGACACCTCAAAGCAATCGTTCGGAATGCATGAGTACCCTGCGACGGGAGGTTCGATATGCGATTCTCGCTGACCGATGCGCTTCCGGTACTCGAGCGAACGCCTCGGACTGTTCGTTCGATGCTGCAATTCCTGCCGGAGTCCTGGACTCATCGCAATTACGGAACGAATCCGGACGGAACGCCGACGTGGTCGTCGCATGAGATTGTGGCGCACTTGATCTTTGCGGATCTCACGGATTGGCTGCCGCGGGCGAAGCACATTCTGGAGTTTAGTGATTCAAAGCCGTTCGACCCGTTTGATCGGCACGGTCATCACACGCTGATGAACGGAAAGCCGCTACACCGATTGCTCGATGAGTTTGAGCAGACGCGGCGCGATTCGCTTGCGGGACTGAATGGCTTGAGTCTCACCAATGCTGACATGGAACGCGCGGGTATGCACCCGGCGCTCGGGCGGGCGACGATGGGGAACCTGCTCGCGATGTGGGTTGTACACGATTTGAATCACCTGTCGCAGATCAACAAGGCGATGGCGTATCAGTACAAGTCGGAAGTGGGGCCGTGGGAGGCGTACGCGTCGATTCTCGCACCTCCCGCTCCGAGGTGACTCCAAAACAATTCGGAAATGAAAAGGCCCGGCATGTGCCGGGCCTGATTCTTCATTCCGAACGACGCTTAGCGGGCAACGACGTACGCCGCATCAAGCGTCTTCGCAATTCGCGTCCGGGCATCTTCCAGATGCGCCTTGGTGTACGCATCGGGCGAGCCTTTCAGTCCCGCTTCAGCGAGGGCATCCACGCGCTTCAATTCGGCTCTCGCTAGCGTCGAGATCGCGCGGAGCGATGCACTGCCCGAATCCTTCAACAACGCGAGCGTGACGAGGCGTTCAAGGTGTTCACGCTGCAGGTTGCGCCGGAGCGACGAGGCGGATGTTCCCGATTTCGAGTATTCACGCCACACGTTGTCAGTGACGACACGCACGACCTCGACCATCGTGACCGGATTGTCGGTGCCGGCGGTGCGGAATTCATTGTCGTAAAGCCGACGAAGACGCGTGCCGTTCATGATCATCGTGAGCGCGAAGGACTGTGCGCCGCCGATCGTGTCGTGGATCGTGAAATTCGCGTCCTGGACAATCTCGCCGACGGCGTCTGGATCGAAGTAATACTCCTTGTTGAAGTGGCGGACGAGTTCCGGCGTGAGGCCGTAAGCGCTGTCTTCAAAGGCATTGTCCATGATCAGCTTGAGCGCGCGACGCTGCTTGTCTGCCGGGATGTCTTCGATCGGGGCGCGGTTGCCCGGATCGCCCTTGGCATCGTTATTCAGGTACGAGCCGCCGACCCATCGCGAGGCGATCGAGAGCATCTGCAGGTGCGTGCCGAGCAACGCGTTGTAGCGACGCCGTGCGTACGCCCATGATTCCCCGTCCTTCACAACTTTCTCGAGCAGTTTGCTCCGCACATCCTGCACAAGGCCCAGGCGACTCTCGGCAAACTGCAGATTGTCCGAACCCAAGTCCCATGTGTTGTTGCGCGGATCCGCGTCGAAGGCGATGGCGGTCTGAGACTGGAAAACAAGATCAGGCTCACCCGCACGTTTGGCGAGTTCGGGCAACTTGTCTTCGGGTCCGTATCCGTACGCGATGACCCAGCGGTCGTAAGGCCCGACAGTGGGGGTGGCGTAGGGGCCTTGGACATCGCCAAGCTTGTAGTTGATGTTTGCCGCGGCATAGTCCATGACGGAGCCGGTCGTCGGACCGCTGAAGCCGGCCGTGTTGATCTCTTTCAGCGAACGGATGTTGCTGGCGATCATGTTGTGCTGAAGGCCGAGGCAGTGTCCGACTTCGTGCGCAGAGATGTAGCGGATCATTTGGCCAACGAACTCTTCGGGCAGGTCTTCGAGCAAGTCGGGCGAATTGGGCTTCACTGCGTCCGCGGCAAACGCGGCATCGGCGAGCGAGAGATCGAGCGAAAGCAGCGAACCGATCTGGCACATTCCGCCGTTCATGGTGGAACGCATCCAGGCTTCATTGCGGCCGAGGGGTGCCGCGGCGGGCGACATGGCCTTGAGAGCCCGTTCCTTGAGGGTCGCTTCGCGCTGCTCGGCGGAAACCATGCGGAGGCGGGGATCCCACGTCGGATGCTCTTCGAGCCAGGCGAGGGTGTCCGGGCCGAATGCGTGTTCGGCGAGGGCGGGCGCGAAGTTCTCAAGCATGCTCCGGACCGAGCGGGTCAGACCCTGGTGCCAGACGACGTCGGCATCGAGGATCTCACCGGTGAGCGGATTCGTGCGGCTGGGTCCGATCGCGTATGTCTGATCGCTCGCGCTCCAGCAGAAGAAGTTGTAGCGGGAGTCTTCCGGGTCCTTATCCATGTTCGCGCCGGTCGCGGCGTCCTGCTGATAGACGACGACCGCGTTATCGATGCCGACGTCGGCGAACGCGGTGTTCCACATCAGGATGCCCTCGCGCACGTAGCGACGGAAGCGCACCGGCGTGGTGTTCTCGATGTACCAGACGATTGGTTGCTTGGGCGGGCTGAGCTTGAGATTCGGATCGGCCTTCTCCAGGCTCCAGTGATTGATGTAGCGGTCGGTGACCTCGCGATTGGCGGTCTTGGCGAAGTCCTGGTGCCAGTTGTAGAAGTAGCCAAACTTGGAATCGGCCTTGCGGGGCTTGAAGCCGGGCGTGCCGCTGAGTTCGGCAAAGGAGTATGCGAAGCGCACGAGCTGGCCGTCCGGCTTGGGCGCCTGGAATTCGACGACGACGTTCTTCGGAAAGGCCTTGGCCTTGGTGAGCTTGGTCAGCGCGGGATTCACGGCGGGCAGATCAGGGCCGTATCCGCCGAACGCCGATCCACCGAAGAACTTCGATACGTCTTTTGTTGCCATCGTGCCGAGGTCGATGACCGGCCGATTTTGCGGGGCCATCGCGACAATCGGGACCGTTGTCAGCACGCGGCCGGTGAAAAGTTGTTCGATGGAGTCTTTGGCCTGCTTGTCGCCGGCGGTGCGGACGCTGAAATCCGGCGCAACGAGCGCGAGTTGCTTGTCGAAGCGTTCCCATTTCACGTAGTGAGTGGGCCCCATGACGCCCGCCTGCGGGTCACCTCCGGTGACGGTGCAGGCGATCATCAGCAATTGCTGGTCATAGTTCTCCGGGAGGACTGCGAGCAGCTTGGCGGTTTTCTCGTCGCGATAAAGGTCATAGAGCGGCTTCGAACCGTCGGCGACGGAAACGACCTTGGTGAGGCCCTCGGTCACCTTGTCAAAGGGCGGAAATTCCGGTGCCTTTGCCGGTGCCGCGGCATCAGGAGCGGCGGGTGGAACGGCGGCGGGTGGGACTACCTGAGGACTCGGCTGGCCGAAGGCCGATCCTGCGACGAGCAGCAGGAAGCAGGCAGGGGTACGAACCGAGCAATTCGAGAATTGTGAAATATGTGCCATGGCGTTCCCTCGTTGGCGGAGATTTTGAATGCCGCGAGCACTCTACAAATCGCAGATGCGAAAGTTGCGACGGATCTCGCGGTGTGAGCTCGTTGCCATTGTGCGTTGGACGTGGGCCAAGAGCGCGCGAACGGCGCACCAATGAGGTCCTACGAACGATGTTGAATGCCGGCGGGCGCGCTCGATGGTAGAAAAGAAGGGTTTTGGTCGGTACACTTGTCAATCAGGTTGGAAGCGTGACCTCGCAAAATGCAGCATTGGTCGTCGCCGTCTGTAAGAAAAGGAAGGAGCACGCTCGTTTTCGCGGAAGCGATCGGGTGGTGAATCCCAGAAAGCAAAAGACGGACGTAGGAATTGGGTGTGCGGGATGTCGGTGTCGGGAAATCGAACGCCCGGCAGGGTCTTCGAAGTTGTGAGGCAGTTTTCGGCTTGTTCTTGAGGCGCGAGTGAGTTGAGCGGCAAGCCGGCGAGGAGCGTGTTCGCGTGTGGAAATGGATCCTTGGGATTCTTGTGGTTATGGCCCTCGTCGTGGGCGGCGCTGGTTTTTGGCTGGTGAAATCCGGTCAGCTCGATTCAATTCGGCAGAGCTTTGATCCCTCGGCGAAAGCGACGTTTGTGAAATTGGAGACCGCGAAGCGCGGCGATCTGATTCGCGTAGTGAGCGCTCCCGGCGTAATCGAGCCGCGGCAGAAGGTTGACATTTCGGCGCAGGTTTCAGCTCGCATCATCGCTATGCCGTATCGCGAAGGCAGGCGGGTGAAGCAGGGTGAGGTCATCGTGCGTCTCGACGCAGACGATCTCAAGGCCTCGCTCGAATCGGCGAAGGCATCTCTCCGGAGCGAAGAAGCAAGGCTGGCGGGCGCGAAGGCCTCGATGGAGAACATGACGCAAGAACTCGGGCGCAAGCGCGAGCTCTGGTCGAGCAAGGACATCTCCAAGTCGGAACTGGACACCGCCGAGGCCGAGTACACGCGGGCCGAGAGCGGGTACAACCAGGTCGTCCACTCGATCGCGATCGCGAAGGCAAATATCGATCGTGCGACGAAGAACCTGAGCTACACGGTGATTACTGCTCCGTTTGACGGCGTGGTAACCAGCGCCCAGGCGGAAGTGGGCGAACTCGTGGTCGTGGGCACGCTGAACAACGCCGGCTCGGTGATCATGCAGGTGGCGGACCTCGGCAGCATGATCGTCAAGGCGAAGGTGGACGAGACGAACATCGCGCCGGTGCAGATCGGGCAGCGGGCAAAGGTGTACATCAACGCGTTCCCCAACCGGACATTCGGCGGCGTGGTCGAGACGATTCAGCCGCTGCGCGTGATTGACAAGGATGGCACGGCGTACTTCCAGGCCGAAGTGAAGCTCGAAGTACCGGAAGATGTGGCCGTCTATTCCGGCATGACCGCCAACGCGGACATTGAAGTCGAGAACTTCCGCGACGTGATCAAAGTTCCGAGCCAGGCGGTGGTCGAGCGCATGGTCGAAGAGCTTCCGAGCGGAGCGCTCGCCGACGGGACGCTGGTTGATCGCAACAAGAAGTGGACCCGCGTTGTATACGTTTACGAGAACGAGAAATCGGTGGTGCAGCCGGTGATCGTCGGTCCGAGCGACTTGACCGACACGGTGATTCTCAAAGGTCTGGAAGATGGCCGCAAGGTCATTGCGGGACCGTTCAAAGTGCTGGTCAGTCTGAAGGGCGATCAGAAGCTGACGGACAAAGAAGAGAAGCCCGCCGGTACGACGACGCCCGCGCCTGAAGTACGCACGACGAGCGCGACTCCAGCGAAGACCGACAGCAAGCCCGCCGCCGACGAAAAGAAGGACGAGAAGAAAGAACCCAAGCCCGCGCCGTCCGAAGCCGCCAGCAAGAGCGACAAGCCCGGTGGATCACAGGCTACTGCACCTGCCGGCGGCCGCTGAGCTCTCCGAATTTACCTCCCGGTTTCCCGCATCGCGATTCCCCATGCTCGCCATCAAGATCCGCCAACTCGAGAAGACCTATCGCATCGGAACCGAGAAGGTCCATGCGCTGCGCGGCGTTGATCTGGACATCCAGCGCAATGAGTTTGTCGCGATCATGGGCGCGTCGGGTTCCGGTAAGTCGACGCTCATGAATATTCTCGGCTGCCTCGATCGCCCGACCAAGGGCCAGTACGAACTCGCGGGCAAGCCGACGCACAAGATGAACGCGGCACAGCTCGCCAAAGTCCGCAACGAAGAGATCGGATTCGTCTTCCAGAGCTTCGAGTTGCTCAGCCGCGCAAATGCGGTGGCCAACGTGATGCTCCCCCTGCTGTATTCCGCCAAGCACTGGTGGGGAGCGCGGGCGATGGCCAAGCGCACGCTTGAACGCGTGGGCCTGGGCAATCGCATGACTCACAAGCCCAACCAGATGTCCGGCGGCCAGCGGCAGCGAGTTGCCGTGGCCCGGGCCCTCGTCACCAATCCCAGCATCCTCCTTGCCGACGAACCAACCGGCAACCTCGACAGCAAGACGAGCGAGGAGATCATCGCGCTCTTCAAGCAGCTGCACGACGAGGGGCAGACGATCGTGATCGTGACGCACGAAGAAGACATTGCCGGTCACGCCAAGCGCATCATCCGACTCCGCGACGGAAAGATTGTGTCCGATCATCCGACCGATGAAGACCCGATCCACCAGGATTACCTGCAGTCGGCGGCAGATTTTGCGGTGCGTGCCGCGGCAGCCGTCCCGGCGTCGCATTCTGCGATGGCGAACGGCGACAAGCCCAAAGTGATCGGAGCCGGAGCCTGACCCATGTTCATCTTCCGACTTCTTTTCCAGACCGTGCTGATCGCCCTCGCCCAGATCTGGGCGAATAAGGTTCGCGCTCTGCTGACGACCTTGGGAATCGTGATCGGCGTGGCGGCGGTCGTTTCGATCATCGCGGCAACCAAGGGCATGGAAAAGTTCGTGCTCGATCAGTTCGCAACTCTGGGCGCGAACAAGGTCTGGATTTTCCCGCGCATGCCAGACCAGCGCCGGGACAAGTACAACTGGCGCCAACTTCGGATTACCACGCAACAGGTTAACGGAATGCTCGTGGCGGCGCCGTCGCTTGCCCGACTTTCGCCTGTCATGAACTTCACTGGAACCGTGCAGGCCGGTGAAAAAGTGAAGGACCTTGTGACGGTCACCGGTATCCGGCCCGATTGGCACGAGATCGAGACCAGATTCGTCACCGTCGGCCGCCCCTTCTCACGCACCGACGAAGACGGAAAGCTTCAAGTTTGCCTCATCAATGACAAAGGCGTCGCGGAACTGAACCTCAATGCCGATCCAACGGGAACGGTGATTCTGGTTTCAGGCCGGCGATTCAAAATCGTGGGCGTCGTCGAGACCAAGGCTGTCAGCCCCATGTTCGGCGGCAACGAGGCCCAGACCGAGATTTACATTCCGTTTGCTACTGGTGAGATGATGAGGCCAGAGCCTCGCATGTATGTCGTGGCGCAAAGCCGCGGACCGGAATTGACCGAAGACGTCAAGGCGGAAGTGACCACGTATATGCGTCGCATCCGACATATCGAGCCGGGCGATCCCAATACGTTCGGTGTGGAAGCGATCGACTCGGCAATCGCCCAGTTCAAGAAGCTCGCGACGTTCCTGCAGCTGTTCGCTGGCGGCATCGTGGCGATTTCGCTCGTCGTCGGCGGCATTGGGATCATGAACATCATGCTCGTCTCTGTGAGCGAGCGCACCCGCGAGATCGGCCTGCGGAAAGCAGTGGGGGCCAAGCCCAGCGTCATCCTCACGCAATTCCTCGTTGAAGCAATTACGCTTTGCCTGATCGGCGGTGCGATCGGCCTCGCGATCGGGCAGGGGCTGGTGTTCATTCTTCGTTCTGTGCCGCAATTGTCACTCGACGGCGCGATCATCCCAGGTTGGGCGATCGGACTCTCCGTCGGCTTCTGCGCCGCAACCGGTCTTGTCTTTGGAATGTTCCCGGCGATCAAGGCTTCACGTCTTGACCCAATCGAGGCATTGCGGCATGAATAATCGGGTTCGCGCACGAGGCGCGTGTTCCTATTCCGGGCTGTTCGTGTCGGCAGGTTTCAGGCTGTTTGCGCTTGCAGGCGCTGCAGCCGTGCTCTGCGGCTGCGAAGGAAATCCGTTCATGAGCGAGCCGGCCGATTTCGGTCGCGAGGTTGCGCTCGATCGGCTCCGCAAGATCGACACGGCCAACCTGAACAAGTACGCGAAGCCCGATGCAAAGATTCCGACCGATGCGTCTGGCATGGTGGACAAGGAAGCGATCGAACGCGCGCGCAAGCGGTTTGAAGGGATCAAGGCGTACGACCTGACGATCGAGGAAGCCCGCGCCAGCACGCTCGCCAACAACCTCGATTTACAGATCGCGCTCATGGACCCTGCGATCGCGCGCGAAACCGTGAGCCAGGAAGATGCTCGCTTCGAGAGCGCATTCACGCTGCGATCCGTGTGGCAGGAGCAGAACCAGCCGACCGGGTTGGATACGCCGTTCATCGATCAAACCTACCAGGGAACGCGATTCATCGAGCCCGGCGTGACGATCCCGACCCGCACCGGCGAAACGATCAACGTTTCGCTCCTGCCCCAGCGCTTTGATTCCAACCCTGCGACGGGCACGTTCAATCCTCAGTACACCAACGAACTCGCTTTTTCGCTCAGCCAGCCGCTGCTGAGGAATGCGGGCAGACGCGCCAACACCGCGGCACTGCGCGTCGCCAACTACAACCGCCAGGCTTCCGAAGCGACTACAAAGCTGGAAGCGATCCGCCAGCTCGCCGCGATCGACCGTTCATACTGGCGGCTCTATCAGGCTAAGAAAAACCTGGAAGTCGCGCAGCAGCAATACGAACTCGCATCGGCGCAGCTTGAAACGGCCCAGCACAAGGTGAACGCGGGCTCCGTCGCCGAGATCGAAGCGATCCGCTCACAGGCGGGCGTTTCGGACAAGCTCGACCTCATCATCCGCGCTCAGAACAGCGTGCTCACGCAGCAGCGCGAGCTCAAACGTGTGATGAATATGCCGGGGCTCGACGTCGAGTCGCCCACCATGGTGATTCCGTCGACTCCCCCCGATCTGATCCTGTACGAATTTGATCGTGGCGTGCTCACCAAGTTTGCAGTGACAACGCGCATGGAAATGCTGGAACTTGAATTGAGACTCGCTGCGGACGCCGCGAATATCGACTTCCAGCAGAATCAGGCGTTGCCTCTCCTCTCGCTCGACTACACCTACAACGTGAACGGGCTCGGAGGAGTGCGCGGCACCGCGTTCCAGAACACGATGTCGATGGAGCACGCGGGGTGGTCGGTCGGGCTTTCGGCGCAGATCCCGATCGGCAACGAGGCGGCGCGTTCGGCGGTTCGCCGTGCAATTCTGCAGCGTCTTCAGCGCCTGAGCACGCGCGACGCACGCGAACTGGCGATCCGTCAGGAAGTGCTGAACGCCATCGATTCGATCGAGGCTTCGTGGCAGCGGGTCATCGCCTCGCGGCAGTCGGTCATTTTGAACACGCGTGCATTGCAGGCCGAGCAGCGGCAGTTTGCCGTGGGCGCGAGCACCAGCGTCTTCGTGCTCGATGCGACTACCCGTCTCGCAGATGCTCAGTTCAATGAGATTTCCGCGATCGCCGACTATGAGATCTCGCAGGTTGATCTCGCATTTTCGACCGGGACGCTGCTCGGACAGTCGCGTGTTGATCTAACGATTCCCGATCGACCGAATCCGGATCAGCCTCCGCCTCGCGAAGAAGTCGGCAAGGATGGCCCCGCGCCGTATCTGCCCGGTCCCGGCGTGCTGGAGATTTTCCGCAAGGGCCGCGCGAAGTCGGAAGAGACCGCACCGGTTCTACCGGCGCCGACCGAAGTTCCGGCCCCAGTTGAACCCAACGCGCCAGTCGATTCCGGCAAGCCCGTTCCCGATCCTGTTCAGCCAGTTCCCGTGAACTACAACGGAACGAAGTAGGCCAATCGAGGATGGACCAGCGAGGTGCGACCCTTGTTGTGTCGCGGACTATTCGCGGCGCGGAGCGTCCTCATCATCCAGCATTCGTAGAGCTGGCGTATCGAGATCATCGAACTGCCCCTCCTGCGCGGCGAAGATAAACGCAATTAGGGCGCCCCCGGCAAGGATGAAAGCAAGAGGAAGCATGATGGTGACAACACTCATGCCGGTATCCTCCTGGGCCTCGTCATCTCGGGCTCGCGTTTGCGACGCACGAACCGCCTGCGATCGATTTTAAAGAGAACTTTGAATCGACTCCTCTGTGCGAAAGGCCTTGATCGAAGGCAGATCGTCACCACAGTCAATGAGCTTGCTGGCATGATGATGGCCGCGAGCAACGGACTGATCATTCCAGCCATTGCCAACGAGGCCGCGATCACGTTGTAAGCCAGCGATGTCGCAATTGTGAGATGAATCGACCTCAGCACCTTTCGGGATGCTTCCATCAGCTCCACCACCGGTGCGAGCCCTTCTTCTTTTAGCGAAACGTCGGCCGCCGCCAGACTCGCTTCAGCGCCGCCCCGCACTGCGATCCCCACCGTTGCCGCAGCGAGTGCGGCGGCATCATTTACGCCGTCGCCGACCATGACAACCGTGCCGCGCTTTGCCTCGTCCTGGACAATTGCCAATTTGTCCTCCGGCGTTGCGCCGCCGCGCACGCTTCCTGCATCCAGTCCGACCCGGCGCGCCACTGCTGCTGCGACGTCTGGACGATCTCCCGACAGCATTCGAATATCCCAGCCCATACTGCGGAGTCGATCGATTGAATCTTTCGCGCCTTCGCAGACGGGATCGCCCAGTTCGATCGCGCTCACGCACGCGCCATTGACCGCGACAAAGACGGCCGAATTGCCCCGGTGGGCGCATTTCTCTGCCACAGCTTTCCACTCAGCCGAAACTTCTGCACCAAGGTTTTGAAGATACCGATCCGAGCCGACCGCAAGCCGGTGTGCGGCACGCCCCGGCACGATCTCTACCCGCCCGCAAATCCCCTTGCCCGCTGTCTCGACCACATGATCGCAAAAGGGAACATCTTCACCGCGCTCCGAATTTAAAGTGGCCAGAGCTTTCGCGACCGGATGGCAAGAGGAATGCTCAATCGCTCTGACCGCAGCTCGAACCGACTCGTCGCCGTGCCAGCGAACGACCGCCAATTCGCCTCGAGTGATCGTGCCGGTCTTATCCAGGATCATCACCCCGCGACCACGCGCAAGTGCTTCGAAAACGTCGCCTCCCTTGACGAGGATTCCGCGCCGCGCGGCGCATCCCATCGCGACCGTCATCGCTAGGGGTGTCGCAAGTCCAAGACCACACGGGCAGGTTGCAATGAGCAGCGCCGCCGCTCGGTCGATCGCAACCGCCGGTGAGAATGGCCACCAGATTGCCAGGGTGATTGCAGCAAGGGCAAGCAAAGCCCACAGCAGCCAAGCGCCCCATCGATCCGCCAGTCGAACGATCGCTGCCCGACGTTGCCCGGCCTCTTCCACCATTCTGAATAAGCGTCCGATGCGTGTCGATTCGCCGGTCGCATCGACGCGCAGCTGGATGGGAGACGACAAATTTAACGTTCCCGCCGCAACCTCGTCACCGCAGGCAAGACGGCAGGGGCGCGATTCGCCCGTGAGCATCGATTGATCGAAATTCGTGGTTCCCGTAACGATCCGGCCATCAGAAGGCGCTGTTTCTCCCGCCCGGACTTCGACGATATCACCGAGCGCCAGACTCTCCGTCGCAACCTCGTTGATCTCCCCGTCTTTACCCACTCGCCGCGCCGATGTCGGTCCGATGTTAAACAGCAGTTCGAGTGCGTCCGCTGCGAATCGATTCTGGCGCATCTGGATCATCCGGCCGATCAGCAGGAAAAAGATCAATGCGGAGATCGAATCAAAGTACAGATCACCCGAACCCGCGATCGTCTTCCAAATTCCCCACGCACCTCCGAGATACAACCCCATCGCGATGGGAACGTCCAAATTGATCGATCGAGTTCGCAAGGCCGCGAGTGCAGAGCGGGCGAATACCAATCCCGGCCAGGCCAGGCAGATCGTGTTCAGAAGCATCGCCGCCCAACGAAACAACTGTTCGTGTGCGCGCTCGATACCTTCGAACATACCTGCGTACAGCGCAAAGAACAGCAGCATGATGTTGCCCGCACACGCGCCTGCAACGGCGACACGCACCAGCATCCGCCGGTCTTCTTTTCGACGAGTGTCCTGAACCGCTGCGCGACGCGCGGGATGAGGCGGATAGCCGAGCGAATCAAGCGCACGACCAATTCGGCTGAGCGTCGTTCGTTGCGGATCGAATCGGACGGTCAAACACTCCCGTCGGATGTCCATTCGGGCATCGATCACTCCCTGAACCACGCGAGGTAGCCGCTCGAGCAGCCAGACGCATGCCGCGCAATGCAGACCTTCCAGAAGCAACTCGGTACGAACAGTGTCGTCTTGCAAGACTGCGCAATAAAGCTTCTGAAAAGCCGGGTCGTCAAACTCGTTGTAGCCGCGGCCTTTGCCCTGCGCCTCCATCGGAACCGCTTCCATCCGATCGCGCAGTTTGTAATAGGCGTCTAATCCGCAGGAATGGATCAGCGCATACGCCGTCTCGCATCCGTGGCAACAGAATCGTTCAGTTTCCAAGTCCTTGCCGCGCATGGCGCCCGGGATTGGCAAGGAACAGTGGATGCACACCGACTTTGGCTTTGGCGCCACCGCTCGAACGGCCGAGATTGTGGAAACCAGCGTTGTCACTGCTTTGCTTCCAATTTCTCAGAAGGAGAGCACAAAGGACACGCGTCATCGCCAGATCGTGAACGGATGTCGGATGCGGGATTTTTCCAGTCGATCGCTGTCAGCCGGGCGGGCAAGAGGGGCGCGTTGATCCGCGACACCACCATCCACAACCCAACGCCAATCAGCAGCAGGTTGGTTATCAAGGGCAGGTAGCGCCGCAGTGAGCCGGTGAGCAATTGAGCGCTCACCCCAACAGCCGCCATGACCGGTAAGGTGCCAAGCCAGAACACCGCCATTAAAAGGGCACCGAACCATGGACTCGCTGTCCCTGCGCTCACCAGCACGAAGGTGTAGAGCCAGCCACAGGGCAGAAATGTCGTCAGGAGCCCGATCGAAAATGCCCGGGGTAACGGAGGCATGGCAAAGGCCCGCAAGTGCCCAGCATGAGCAAGGCGAAGCAGGAAGCCCGGTACCGGCATACGCCCGATGTGCATTCCAACATGCTTTAGGAGGGCCATCACACCCACGCCGATCATCGTTGCCGCCGCAGCAAGACTCGCGACTCGCTGAATTCCGACCAGCGAACCGCCGAGTTCGAATGCCGCTCCCGTCGTTCCGGCGGCCAGCCCGAACATCAGATACGTTGTAAGCCGGCCGCTGTTGTACGCAGTGTTCAGCGCGGCCCGCGATGCCGGGCGTTCGCGTTGGTCCGGCGAAGTTGCAAACGCCGCGAATGCTCCGCACATCCCGGCGCAGTGCGTCGAACCCAGCAGGCTCGCGGTCAGCACGGCACCGGCGAGGGCGATCATCACTCCGGTGCTCCTGTGTCAAGCGTGCGTGTAACCGCCGCTGGTAGTACCAGCATGACATCCTGTTCGCTCGTGTACTTATCACTCCCACGCGTTACGGCGATTCGCACCCGCCACTGCCCGCCCGCCGGAACCGGTACGGTGGCCGTATATCCCGTTTCAGATTCTTGGAGTTGCACCGAGCTTCGCTCTCCGGATCGAAGATGGGAGAATGCCACGGCACGCATCAGCGCTGCCGGGACTGCCTTCCCCTCGCTGTCAAGCAACTGCACTTGAAGTACCGCGCACTTCTTGTCCGGCAACGCCGTTAAAGTCGCCGTCGAAGTCCAGCCTAACCGGTGATTGGCCGCGCGCTGCAGAATGACCTGGTCGTAGTTGAGCGCTCGCGCGTAATAGTCCGGTTCAATACCGGCGCTTCGGTCCGAGGTCGCGAAGTAGATCGTGATCGCGACGATGCACATGTTCATCGCGATCAAGCAAAAGATCATGCCGAGCCATTGGCGTCCGCTGCTCTGCGGGGAGCTCGAAGCCCGCTCCAAGGTCTGCGAGTTCACTGCGATCATTTGTGTTCGTCCTCTCCGTGGTCACCATGCATGTCGTCGTGCTTGTGCTCTGCCTTTCCGGAAGGCCCTAAAGCCACAAATGCCACGCGGCGTTCAAAGCCTTCCGGGCCATGCACGACGATCCGGATCCGCTTTTGCCCATGCTCGAATCCGCTTCGGGGCACCAAGACCGGGAGATGAGTTGTCAGCGTTTGGCCCGGCTCGACACGGATCACACCGTCGGCGCCCAGTCGCACGCTATCCATGCCATCCACTTCCACATTGAAATCGGCGACACGGGCTGTTCGATTGACCAGCTTCAGCCGAAGGTTGTTTTCAACATCGCCTGTCGGCATCACGGTGAACGGCTGGCCCGGCCCTCGCAAGACAGTGACATCCGCGACCCCGGTATTCGAGAGGGTGAACGCGAAGAGTCCTCCCAGCAGCACAATGACCGCGGGATATAAAAGCACCCTGGGCCGAAGCATCCGGAAACGCTCTCCGCTCATCGAAGCAAGAGATGAATAGCGGATCAGGCCCGTCGGCCGCTTCACCTTTGTCATCACGGTGTCACAGGCGTCGATGCACTGCGCACATCCAACACACTCCATCTGCGTTCCGTTGCGGATGTCGATTCCCGTAGGGCATGTCGTGACGCACATGCGGCAGTCAATGCAATCGCCCGCCTCCTCCACGAATCCGATCACCGGAAGTTGTACATTGAGCCGTTTCGCAGTTCGTGGTTCGCCCCGGTCTCGGTCGTATCGCACGGTAATCGACTGCCGATCCAGCATCACCGATTGGAAGCGGCCGTAAGGACAGGCCACCAGACACACCTGCTCGCGAAAGTAGCCGAAATTGAACATCATCCCCGCCGTCACCAGCATCACAACGCCGAACCCAACCGGATGCTGCGTCGGCGCACCGATGACCCACTGCCTCAGAAGTTCCCACGAAACAAAGTACGCGAGAAAGACGTGCGCGAGTGCGAGCGAACACATCAGGTAGGTTGCCAGCTTCAGCGGCTTTCCGACGCCCGAAGTTTGAATCCACCCTTTGGGCCTGCGCCCGGGAGCACCCTCGAAGAACCTCTCCAATGGCCGAAACACAAATTCCAAGTACACCGTTTGCGGGCACGCCCATCCGCACCACACCCGACCGAACAGCGCCGTGAGCCAGAAGATCGTCAGGAACACAATCACGACGAGCAGTGCCAGCAGCAGCGTGTCGGTTGGGAAGAAGGTCTGGCCAAAGATGTGGAAGCGACGGGCCGGAATATCGAGCAGAACAAGTGGAAAGCCGCCCACCCGTACCAGCGGTAGCGAGATGAAAAGCGAGATCAGTCCATACGCCACCGCGCGGCGTCGACTTAGAAACCTTCCGGGAGACACTCGAGGCTGAAGCCAGCGGCGAGAGCCGTCGTCATTCAATGTGGACAACACCGAGCTGGCGCCGATCGCGGCGCCGCTTCCCACCGATGTTGAGTCCAACGCTCGCACGTTCTACACACCTCCTTATTTTGCTGGGTGGGCTGGCCATGCCGGAATTGGCTGACCTTCCGCGGCCTTCGGATTTGCCGGATGGGTGCCGCGCAGCGACGCCACGTAGGCAGCCAGAATCACCCGCTCGTTGTCCGAAAAAGTGCGTTTCCAGGAAGGCATCGCGCCCGCGTTTGCGCCTTCCGTAATGACCTTGAAAATGTCGGAGACGTTCTTGATGTTCTTGTAGCTGTCGTCGCAGAGGTTGACGCCGACAAGGCCGCCGCCGTCTTTTGCGTGGCATGCCGAGCAGGTCCCGACAAATGCTGCCTTGGCAATGGTCATGAACTGCGGATTGTCCATACTGCGCACGATCGTCTCATCGTCCGGCTTGAGTTGGCCGACCGAGCCGAACACCCTCACGAACTCCGCGCGCTGATCTTCTGACCAGGTGTCTTCCGCCGACCATCCAGCGACGCTGAAGTGGAAGAACATCAGATAGAAAAAGGAGAACGCGACCGAGGCTCCGAAGAGCCAGTACCACCAACTCGGGGTGGGATTGTCGTATTCGCGAATGCCGTCGTATTCGTGATCCGTGAGCGGATCCGCGGGGACAAATCCGATTGGAGCAGTAGAGTCGCTCATCGTCCAGGCTCCTTCTGTATCCGATCGTCGGTTTCCGAAAGCGGGAGCATCGCCGCGCGGTCAAATTCCGCTCTTTCAGATTTCTTCAGCACGTGCACAACCACTCCCACAAACACAGAAAGGAAAAGACCCATCGCAACGATCGGAAATGCAGCAAGCCCCAACCCGCTCATGACGTCAGACATCCGCATCGCTCAGCCCTCCCTTTGGCTTAGTGGCCCGTCGGCACAACCGGGTTTTGAGGTTTCACTTCAAGCACCGCCGCCGGTTTGGCGGGACCCGTCGGAGCTGGCGCCTCGGGTGCAGGCTTCGAAATGTCTGTTCCGAGTCGCTGCAGATACGCCACGAGCGCGATGATCCGCTTGTTTTCAAGACCTTTGGGTCCTTCGGCTTGGACGACTTCGGCCGCAAGTCTAAGAGCCTGCGCTCGTGCCATTTCCGCGGCTTTGCCCTCTTTCACGGCTTCGCCGTATGGAACGCCCAGCATTGCATGCACACGTACCCGACTTTGAATCTGGCCGAAGTCGAGCGATTCATCGAGGAGATGCGGATAGGCGGGCATGATCGACTGGGGAGACGACTGCCGCGGATCTTCGAGGTGGAGTACGTGCCAGAGGTTGCTGCGGAGGCCGCCTTCGCGTGCGAGGTCCGGACCGATGCGCCGCGATCCCCACTGGAACGGATGGTCATAGACAAATTCGCCGGGCTTCGAATATTCGCCGTAGCGCTTGGTCTCGGCCCACAGAGGCCGGATCATCTGCGAATGGCAGTTGTAGCAGCCTTCGGAAAGATAGATGTCTCGTCCTGCGAGTTCGAGCGGCGTGTACGGCTGAACGCTTGCGATAGAAGGCACGTTCGAGCGGATCGCGAACATCGGGATGATCTCAAGCGCAGACCCGATGGCAACCGCAACGATCGACCACATGATGAACTTGGACGGAATCGCTTCCAGCACGCGGTGCCACCAGGCGCTTTGCACGTTCTGGATGAAGACGTCGCCCGCTTTTCCGAATTCGGTGTTCGCATCAAGACGTGAGGTGAAGACCGGCCGGTCAAAGTGCGCCGGGCGAAGTGCCGGGGTCTTGAGAACAGGCACTTCGTACGCCGCGGGGCGAGCCATCCATGTGCGGAGCACGTTGTACCCCATCATGATCGCGCCGACGAAGTAGAGCGTGCCACCGATGACGCGGATCCAGTAGAACGGCATGAGCTTGGCGACAGTTTCGACAAAGTCGGGGAATGCCAGAGCGCCCGACTGATCGAATGCTCGCCACATCAATCCCTGCGTGATGCCCGCGACGTAGATCGGGATGACGTAGAGCAGAATGCCCAGCGTTCCGATCCAGAAATGCCATTCTGCCATCTTCTTTGAATACAAGTTGGTCTGGAAGATCCGTGGCGCGAGCCAGTAGATCATCCCGAACGTCATGAACCCGTTCCAGCCGAGCGTGCCGCCGTGGACGTGAGCGATGGTCCAATCGGTGTAGTGGCTCAGCATGTTGACGGTCTTCACCGACATCATGGGTCCTTCGAAGGTCGACATCATGTAGAACGTGATGCCGACAACGAAGAATTTCAGTACGGGGTCATCGGTGAGCTTGTACCAGGCACCGCGGAGTGTGAGAAGTCCGTTGATGCCGCCGCCCCAGGATGGCATCCAGAGCATCACGGAGAACAGCATGCCGAGCGTGGAGGCCCACGCCGGCAAGGCCGTGTAGTGCAGGTGGTGGGGGCCCGCCCAGATATAGATAAAGACCAAGGACCAGAAGTGAACGATCGAGAGTCGGTACGAGTAAACCGGTCGTTCCGCGGCCTTGGGCATGAAGTAGTACATCATGCCTAGGAACGGCGTCGTGAGGAAGAACGCCACGGCGTTATGGCCATACCACCACTGGATCATGGCATCCTGCACGCCCGCGTAGACCGAATAGCTCTTGAAGAGCCCTGCCGGGATCGCGAGCGAATTCACGACGTGCAGCATCGTGACTGTCACGATCGTTGCGATGTAGAACCAGAGCGCCACGTACATGTGGCGTTCACGCCGCACTTTCAAGGTCATGAAAAAATTGGTTCCGAAGAAGCCGAGCCAGACCACAGCGATCAGGATGTCGATCGGCCATTCGAGTTCGGCGTATTCCTTGCCCTGCGTGATTCCCAGAGGGAGAGTCAGGGCCGCAAGCACGATGATCAGCTGCCAGCCCCAAAAATGGAGACGGCTGAAGGTGTCCGACCACATCCGCGTCTTGCACAGCCGCTGCATCGAGTAATAGATCGCCGCGAAGATCGCATTACCGGCGAAGGCGAAGATCGCCGCGTTGGTGTGCAGGGGGCGGAGCCGTCCAAACGTCAGATAGGGAACATTGGTCAAAAATGCCAGAAAGGCGAAGGGCCGCGTTCCACCAGCTGTTGTGTAATTGATGATGCTCGGGACGACCAGTTCCAACGCGACAATGAGCCCGACCAAAAACGCGACCAGCCCCCAAACGATCGTGACCGTCAGGAACTTGCGGACGATGTCATCGTCGTAGGAGTATTCCTCAAGGTGCACGCGTTCGCGGCGGTGGACTTCCGCGCCCGCCGCAACCCGTACCACGTTCTCGATGACGGCCGACTCAACCATGGCAGTACTCCCAGCCGATCGACCCCGATCCGCTTCTAAATCGGACAATCTGGTCATCAATTCTAGATTGTGGCCACTTTCCGAGAGTTGTCAAGCCCGGCGGGATACTTTCTCGGAATGCAAAACGCTTAATTAAGAGGAAATCCAGACCGTTTTGGCTTCCGTTCCGTCAGAATCAGCCCTTGATTTGTTGATAAATAACTCTTATATTCGTCTGAATAGCTACTGGAGTCGCGGCAAATGCTCGGACAAGCAGCCGGTTACGCAACATCTGCCTTGGGCTACCTCGCCACTGCGGCTGGCAAACCCTTGCTCGTGAAGGAGATCGCTCAGGCCTGCGATATTCCCGCTCCGTACCTCGCCAAAATCATCAACACCCTCCGTCATGTCGGGCTTGTTGAAACCCAACGGGGCGTCGGCGGCGGCGTCACTTTGGCTCGCAAGCCTTCGGACGTCAGTCTCTATGACATCGCGGAATTGCTCGCCGATCCCATTTGCAACAGGCGCTGCATGCTGGGAGTTGCCGCGTGCACGGATGAAAGAGCCTGCCCTGCCCATCGTTTCTGGACCGAGCAGCGTGGGACCGTGATCGAGTTCCTCAAGAAGACTTCGATTGCCGACATCGCTGCCTTTGAAACGCGCCGGCGCTCGCGGGCCATGCACCCGGGCACCTCAACAGTCAGTTTGAGCGTGAGCGCCGCATCGCCGAAGAAATAGAATGGGCAAGCCGAGCGCGATGCTGCATGTTCCGGCATGTGTCTAGTTCCGCGAGTGGATGCAGAACCTCACGAGGGTGCGTTCACGGCTTTCTCACTCCGCTTGCGTCCGCCCTGAAGCACCAGCACTTCCGGATCAACAACCAGTTTGGCGGGCTTGAAGGAAGCGGAGATCGAGAACTCGGTCGGCTTGCCCGGGACGACGTGCACCGTCACATCTTCATGAAGCGGCTCGGGCTTTGGTGCATCTTTCGCGGCCTTTGGGTCTGCTTTCGGCGGTTCGCCCTGAAGGCGCACCGTCACCGCAATATCGCCTGTGCCGGTGTTCGAGATCGTGCCGCGAACGGAGTAGCCGTCGCCTGTCTTCTCGGCGACGATGTTGTCGAGCGTGAACTCCGGAAGCACTGTTCCGAAGATCCATTGCTTCACAAACGCCTCAAACTTGGCCGGATCCGGCGCGTGCGGGCGGAGCGACGCCACGAAATCCTCGATCACCGGGAAATCGAGCCCGCCTTCGGAAGGCACCCCATCCTTCCACTTCGCAACGAACTCCTTCATGCCCGCGAGCATCGCATCCTCCCCCATCAGCTCGCGCAGCATCCAGAAGACAAAGCCGGCGCGGTCGTACGTCACCACGGTATCGCCCGGGCGCGATCCATCCACGCGATTGATGGGCCGCTCCGCGTCGGCGCGTCGGCCATTCACGTAAGAGTTCTCCCAGCGCCGCAGCAGCACACGCCGCTGCGCGTTGCCCTTCTCAGAGTTCACGAGCATCGCCGCAGAGAAGTTGGCCAACCCCTCGCTGATGATGTTGCCGCCCGGGCCCTTGCCGGGGGTCACCATGTTGCCCCACCATTGGTGCCCCGATTCGTGAGCCACGATGTAAAACGCGGCATCGACATCGTCCTTGTCTTCAGAATTCGGCCGGCTCATGAAACCAATATCTTCCGAAAACGAGATGTTGCCCGGAAAGCCCTGCGCGTAGCCCGCGAGGGCGGGGAACTCGGTGACCCGAAGGAGTTTCCACGGATAGGGCGCAAACCACTCGGAGTATCTGGTGCGTGCGGCGTCGAGCGCCTTGACCATCGTGGCCACGTTCGCCGCAGTGCGCGGATCGTGGTACACAGTCGTCGTTTCGCCCGCCGCGGCAACCAGTGGTCCGCCGACGATATTGAAAAACCGAACCGGGTGATCCGATTCCCACAGCGTGCGCCGACGTCCGTTGGCCTCCGTCGATTCCTTGATCACGCCCACCGAGTTGAGCGTCCAATCCGCCGGGCCTTCGACGGTGAGTCTGAGGTTTGTCGCCCACGCGGGCCCGAAGGCCGGATCGACGCGTGTCTTCCAGTAGTCGAGCGGATACTCACGAGCGTCCCGAGCGTTCTTCTCATCCACCCCCGCGCCATCGACAAATCCGAGCACCGGCAGAAAGCTTGGGCTGAACGAAGTAAGAACGACACCGGTCGGAAGTACGAATTCGCCAGCGCCAGCGGAGAATTTCGACCAGCCCTCCGGGAATTTGCCCTTCGAGCGGAACGAGACGACGACCGATTCGCCGGTCTTGAGGGGCTTCGCCGGGCGTATCACATACAAACCGGAACGGTTCTCGATGGAAGGCGCCGGTTGATCTTTCTTTGAAGGGTCGGTGGCAATGCCATCGACGGTCCAGTCTGTAAACGTCAGATGCGGCCCCGGTGTGAGCGGAATCTCCGCAATCGAAGTCGCGTGCGGATTGCGGATGGTGTAGGTCGCATCAACTTCAAGCGAGCGTGTTTCGGGAAAGAGCCGGACTTCGGCATCGACTTTGTCAAGTGCCGCGGAAGGAACATCTTCCCATGTCCGCGAGTTGCGCTTCCAATACGCCTTCGCCGCGTCGACGGAGGGCTTGCCTTGGTATCCGTTGCGGACCTTGAGGCCCGCGTACGTTGCCAGCACAAGCACCGGGATCGCAGCGATCAGCGGCATGCGGAGCGACCGAAAAAGCGACCGAGGGCTGACTCGATCCGCTACCGCCCGCAAATCGGGCAAGCGGCGAGGCCAGATCGCCAATGCGAGCGCGATAAAGAACACCGACATCAGCAGCGCAAGCACGCGGTTGATCACCATCGGCTGCCACATGAATTCCATGCGGTCGAGTTCGCTCCAGCGGACCACGCCCCACAAGTGCCACGCCGACATCCAGTTCAGGTAGCCAAAACGCGTGAGGAAACCAGTGGAAATAAGCACGCCAAGCGCCACGCCATACACGACGAAGCGATTGCGGAGTGCCGCGAACAAGAACGCCACAAAGCTTGTCCAGAGAATCAGCGTCGGCGCGAGAAGCAGCCCGAAGATCAATGCAAGCACGGGGATCTGGAACGAACTCCAAAGGCCGGCCTGGAAGCCCTGAATCAGAAGCGTGAGCCCGATTCCCAAAGCCGCGGCAACCACAATCACCATCGCAAGCACGGCGTTCGCAAGCGCCTTCCCGGCAAGCATCGCGCCCGTCGGTGTGGACGTGGCGCGGAAGATTCCCGAGAGTCCGCATCGTTCTTCGCGGACAAGGCTTTCCACCGTGTAGAAGAGCGTCAGAAAGCAGAGCAGCAGTGTGATCGTGTTGAACCCGCCCGCCGCGGCATTGCCGGTCGTCACCAGCGCTTCGGTGTCGAGTGTTCCGGGCCGGAACGAAGTCGAGCCCCAGATTTGAAGCAGGATCAGCGGCCCAAACAGCCAGACGCCCGGCGAGCGGAGCAAGAAGCGAGTTTCCTGCCGCAGAATGCTCAACGTCGCGCGAAGGAAGTTCGGCGGAGCGACAATCGATGCAATCGGACCGCCTCGGGCCGCGATCGATGCATGAACAATGTCGCTGGCATGTGGCTGCGCCGCGGCTTCAGCAAGCAATCGGTCGGCATTGCGAACGCGACGATCCCGTGATTCCGTGCGCGCAAGGCGCCGTCCGGTCGCCCAAACGCCAAGCAGCCCGATTGCAACCAAGGCGATGCGGCTCAGTCCGAATGCAAAGTCCGGCCGAATCCAGTTGGCGTTGTAGTACGCGACGCCTCGATCTTCATCGAGGTATGTGCGACTCAGCCATCGAAAACCGGTCGGATCGACCAGCATCATCAGCCGATCGACCCACAACGGCAACCATTCCGGTCGAAAGCTCCAGAGGAAGAAAATACCGCCGACAAGGATTACGACAGGCAGCGCGAAAACCAACACCGGCTGGCGCGTGCGAACTCCCAGCCACATCGAAACGCCGCCGACGAAGAACATGAGCGGCAACCCGATGAGCACCAGGGGCCAGACGTATCCCAAAACATTGAACGCGACACGAGCGGTCTCGGTCGTGTTGACCGGCCAGAGTTCGTACAAGCCCATCTGGACAGCGACCCATAGAAACAGGATCAGGCAGAGCACAGAAATCGCACCAAAAAAGCGGGAGAACGCATACTGCGTCATCGAAATTGGTGTCGAAAAGACCAGCCGATTGACGCGGCGGTCAAAGTCGGTGAGGATCGGCATGCCGCAGATCACCGCCGTGAAGAAAGGCAAAATGAGTGCAAAGACGACCGTATCGGCGAAGAGCAGGTTTGCCGGCGCATTAATCGCGAGTTTCGCGCCGCCCGTGTCGGCGGAACCCGCGTTGATGCGCACGCCGTTCATGATGAATCCGAGGGACATCAGCGCGAAGATCGCGAACATGATGATGTGAACCGGCTTCTTCCACGACGACTTCAGATCGAGCCGCGGGAATGCAGAGAGCGCTCCGATTGAACTCACGCCGCACCTCCGACCGCATCGGCCGGCACCGCGTGCATCAGCGCAGGCGGAAGTTCGTGCGGGGCGCACCGCATCAGCACGAGGTACGAATCTTCCAGCGTCCCCGAACTCAGCGTAAACCCGGCTGGCGCCGTCTGCCCCGAGCGGACATACACCCTTACTCGATTCGTGCGTCCTTCCGAAAGCACCGCACTGATGACTTTGTTCGACTTGGCAAAGTCGGGCAGATGCTGATCATCGACCATACCCTCGAAGATCGTGCCCTCGATTGCGCCACGCGCCGCGCTCGGGGTTGTATCGGCAACGACCTCACCAGACCGAATCACCGCGAGCCGCGGGCACAAGGTTGAAATGTCTTCCACAATGTGCGTCGAGAGCAGCACAATCCGTCCCGCGCTCATCTCCGCAAGCAGTCTGTAGAACCGCTGGCGCTCTTCGGGATCAAGCCCCGCCGTCGGTTCATCGACGATCAGCACACGCGGATCTCCGGCGATCGACTGTGCGAGTCCGAGCCGCTGCCGCATACCGCCGGAATAGCCGCCGACTTTTCTCTTCGCCGCCGACGTGAGATTGACCCGCTCAAGCAGCTCATCCGCCAGCTTTCCACGACCCTTCGGCCCGCTGACGCCCTTGAGCTTCAGCAGGAACTCAAGCATCGCCTTGCCCGACAAATCGGGATAGAACCCAAAGTCCTGAGGCAGATATCCAAGCCGCTGCCGCATGAACATCGGGTTCTTCACGATGTCCGTTCCGTCCAGAAGAATCGTCCCCGCCGTCGGCTCCATCAAAGCCGCCACAAGATTCATCAGCGTGGACTTGCCGGCGCCGTTCGGACCAAGTAACCCAAACATGCCGACGGGTATGTCCAGCGAAACGCCGCGCAATGCGCAGACGGGGCCGGGGTGGATCTTGACCAGGCCACGGATCGAGAGCGGCGCATTGGATGACATGTCGACTGCCTTCTTGAAACAGCGAAACCCCGGAAACCCGCCCGGAACGCAACACGAGAGCCTCGTGTTCAAGGCGGATGAATGATTGGGGTTCACCGTTCGCTGGTTGCAAGGTGATTGGCAGAATTCTGATGTGCGTGCGGAACCAAACGCCCCTCTTTGCGGGGCAAGCACCATCTCAAACCCGATCCCCAGCGAGCAATCGGCGACCGGTACGCCCGAATGCTTCGAATCCTGGTGGCGACCCACGGGAAGCCCGCAGGTTTCTACTTGTTCTTCGCCGCGCTGTCTTCGATGTTCCCGCCAAGGCCCTTCACGTCCTTGCCGAATCCCTCAGTCGTGCTGCACGCGGCCAACGCGGTCGCCCCCGCGAGAAGAATGATCGCAGGCAGCAGTCGGCATGCCGAGAAGCAGGCGCGACGCGAAACAACTGAATGAGCGATAAACATGAACAGGTCTCCTGAGTTGGTCTCCGGCATTTCCATTGCAAACGCCGGACGAAATGTCAATCGGAAGCGCCGACTCGCGCCGGAGCGCTCCCTTGTGGGACCGGTTCACGAATGAATTCGGAACGGTGATGTGCAGCCTGCTCACCCCATTGAGTTCCTTCTTTGCGAGCAATCAAGAAGGCAACTGTGGATCATGGCGGGGGACGGCAGCCGGAGCAACAGAGAACAGGTTCTCTATTTAGCGAGATCTCAGGCCTGCGCAAAGCCCTCGCGGATCGCCAGCCGCACCAGGTCGGCCCGGGTGTGCATCCCAAGCTTTCGCATCAGACGCCCCTGATGAGCATCGATCGTCTTGATGCTGCGGCAGAGCTGCGTCGCAATTTGACCTCTGGACATGCCCTTGCCAATGAGCCGCAATATCTCTTCTTCGCGGTTGGTGAGCGAATCCATCAGCGTGGCTGGAAGCGCTGTCTTTGAGAGGTGTCCGTTATCGCCGGAAATCCCGCCGACCGACTCGCCTTTGCCGATAAGCGGTCGGCAGCGTTCGCTGACCTTCGGCCCCAGCAAGAAGGAGCCGGACTTTCGGTAGGCAACTTCGTAAATGCCCCGGATAATGTCATCAAGTTCATCCGATTTCGCGAAGTACGCGCACACACCCGACCGGAACGAGGCCGAAATGAAAGCATCGCGAATGTGTGCACTCAAAACAATGACCTGAACGCCCGGATGCTTGCGTTTCAATCGGTCGGTCATCTCGAACGCATCCGGGCCGGGCATCTCGATGTCCAAGATGACCACATCCGGATGAAGCCGCCCGACTTCTTCAACAAGACGTGTGGCGGTAGTCAGCTGCCCGACCACCTCAAGTCCGCCGTCGATCGCAAATCGCGCTTTCAGCCCCTCGATCAGGACGATGTGATCATCGACGCACAAAACCCGCAACTTCCGGGCTCCCGGAACGCGGATCCCCGTGGCATCCGTGGGCTTTGAGACGTTGCGACGTCCGGCACGTCTCGCGCCGGTCTGTTTCGCTCTGGAAGGTGTTTTCCCCTTGCCCTTCAGCATCATGACCCTTCAACACCGACGAAGTGCGCGTGACCTCTTCAATCAGCCGACAACGCTTGTCCAAGAGTGTGTCGGATAGCTTCGAAATCGTCGGGCGTTTCGATGACCAGTGCCCCCAATGCCGCCCATTTCTGCCGCGCACCCCGGGCCGGAGCTCCGAGCAGCACAGCAATTCGCTTCGGTTGTTTCTTGTGCCATTTTGTTGCCGCTGACAGCGCGCCCGGTGTCGGATCAGTCACCCAGTAATTTGATATGCCCGGTTCATAACCATCTGCAACCTTGAGTCGTAACCCCGCCTTCAGAAGGACATGCGCAATGAGCTCCGCGGCACGCCGATTGCGCACCGAAATCGCGGCCGAGCGCTTCTTGAGAACTCCCGAGACCCCCTTCGCATCGCTGCGCGCCACCGATGGCAGCACCAGCACCACCGTCGTTCCTTTGCCCGCTTCGGACTTGACCTCCACCTCTCCGCCTGCACGCACCGCAACCTTGCGCGCCAGCGGCAGTCCAAGCCCAGTGCCCATGCTCCTGGGCTTTGTGGTGAAAAAGAGATCAAAAGCCCGCCGCTGAACCGCGCGCGACATGCCGAGGCCGTTGTCGGTTACGCCGAGTCGAACCGATTGTCCGTGGTCCGGCGAGTTTGCCCAGATGCGTATCTGCGCCTGTCGCCGTCCGCGGGGCAGTGCCTCGCCCGCGTTGACAATCAAGTTAAGCATGGCCTGCGTAAGCCAGTGCGGCGCGATCTTGACCGGTGGAAGATTCTTGGGCAGCGAGACGGTGAGCTTGACGTGCTTCGGAATAGCTTTTCGCAGCAGCACGCCGACCTGGCTCCACCAATACGACAGTTCCGTCGTGCCCGCGCCATCGGCCGAAACCCCCGGCCCTTCCGGATCGATGGCCAGAAAGTGCAGTCCGTCGCTGAGATGCTGCAAATAGCCGATCGATCGCCTCACCGCTGTGAGATGCCCGAGCCCTGCCCCGGTGATGCCCGAGTGCTCGAGCGCGTCCAGCCGCGCTCGAACCGGAAGCAGGACATTGTTCATGTCGTGGCCGAGGCCGGCCGCAAGTGTTCCGAGTGCCGCGAGCCTGTCGGCCATCTGGAGCCTCAGGTTTGCCGTGGCGAGCGCCCGCGTTTGTTCAGCGATGAGCAGGTGCAACCGTGATCGCTCCTCGGGGCTGTCGTCGCTCGTGTCGATCTGCCGGCTGACATCACGCACGATCCCAATGAACACCGGGGCAGCATTTACGGGAAGTTCTGCGCGCGACATCGACAGTTCGATCTGGATGATCTCGCCGTTCTTCCGCACCGCCTGAAAGCGCTGCGTCCGTTGAAGGCTCTTGTTCTGATCCGCACGCCTGTAGCGATCAAGGTAGCGATCGAGCTCGGACCGCTTGGGCTCCGGGATCAGCACCTTCACATTCTGCCCGTACAACTCGTTGGAAGTCCAACCAAACACCTGCTCCACAGATTCACTCGCGGATTGGATAATTCCGCCCGAATTCATTGTGATGATCGGGTCCAGCACCGGAGCATGCTGAATTCGGGGTGGAGTAGCGGGCGTCGCCAAAAACACCGCCTTGGGTTGCTTTCGGTGACGGATGCGAACTGGCATCCTCAACTGTACGAGCTGCCGAGTTCGGCGCAGGTAGCCTCATCAGCGCGAATTGCAAATAGAGAAGATCTTCTAATGTCAGGCGAATACCTCCCGGGAGATCACGCATTTGCAAAATGCGTCGAATAACCAAGGGTTTGCGAGGGTCTCCGCGTGGTGCTCGTGCGAGCACGTCGATCTCGCTGATCGCCGCCCGAGGCAGTCGCAAAGCGCGAAAGTATGCATGCGTTGTCGTCAAATGGGGGAATTGTTCCACATGGCCCCCGCGTTGATGCTGGCGATCATTCTTGCAGGTTCGCCTTCAGGCGCCGTCATCCGATGAGGGGAACTCGAGGGGAAATCGGTCATGGGGAAACGAGACTTCGCGTCGCGACTCGCCGCGTCTCAAGCAGTGGCCGAAGCGCTGCTTGTCGACCCGGCGCGTGCCGGCACGTTGCGATTGGCAGACGCGCTCGGTGCAATGGAGCATGCGCCCGAAACGGGCACCGCTGTTGATTCCGTTCCAAACCCTGAAACCCTCGTTCCCGTGGTCGTGATCGCGGGCGAATCAGGGAAGTGTCTCGCAGTGATTCCGCCGGTGGTGGCGAATGTACATCTGTCCAAAACGTAAGCGAAAGGAATTCTCATGGGACTCATCTTGCTCATCGTGCTCGTTCTGCTCCTCGTCGGGGGTCTTCCCACCTGGAAGCACAGCCGCAACTGGGGCTACGGACCAACCGGCGGGTTGGGCGTGCTCCTTCTCATTCTCGTGATCCTTCTCATCCTCGGCGTGATCCCGCGCGGTTTCTGACTCCGAAGCAGTGTCCGCGATTTAGTCTTTGCACGCGAAATTCGAGCCTGCTCGAACCGCTGCAAGTTGTCGCGCGAAACCCTGGAATCAATTCATGAACTCTCAACGTATCGCCGGTGTCATTGCTCTCGTCGTTGGCATCATTCTCCTCGTCGTCGGGATGAACTCATCCCATTCGGTTGCCGACCAGCTCAGCAACACATTCACCGGCCGATTTACCCAGGCCACGACGTGGTACATCATCGGCGGCATCGGCATCGCGCTTTTCGGAGTGCTCCTGTTGATCGGCTTGGGCGGCAAATTCCGCGCCGGCGGGAACTAGATCTTCCAACTCGCAAACTTGGGGTCAATGAATGGGACGCGGACTTGTCATCGGATCAACCAGACTCTTCGTCATCGCGGAGTATCTGCTCCAATCCGCAGACCGCTCGCCATCATCTGAAAGCTTCGACGAGCCGGCGGAGCTCCAGAACTCCCATCCCAAGTTTCGTACCAGGGCGTTCACCGCGATGGAATTGACCGAGGCCAGGAAAATGCTCGTGCGGATGGGGCTGCTTCCCCCGCGCGACGCTCAAGTTGGAAGCCTCCCCCAGAACAATCTGAAGGAAGCCAGGCCGTGAACATTCTCATCGTCGAGGACAATGTCGAAGTCGCAGCCGTCATCGAAAGCGCATGCAGAAGGCAGGGCTTTGCTGTTGACGTCGCTCATGAAGGATGCGAAGGTGAAGAAATGGCCGTCTGCCGCTCCCGAGCGGGGCAGATCCATGGCGCCGGAAAATACGACGTCATCGTGCTCGACGTTCTGCTGCCGGATCGCAGCGGCGTAGAAGTCTGCCGGAATATCCGCAGGCGTGGGGTTCGCAGCGGCGTGCTCATGGTGACCGGACTCAGTTCGACCGCAGACAAGATCGAGGGGCTCGAGTCGGGCGCTGACGACTACATGACCAAGCCGTTCGATTTGGAAGAGATGCTCGCGCGGGTTCGTGCATTGGGCCGGCGGGGTGCCGCGGCAGATCAGCGATGGCTTCGCTGCGACGATCTGGAACTCGATCTCTATTCACGCGTCGCCAAACGTGACGGAAAAACGATCCTTCTCCAGCAGAAGGAATTCGCTCTGCTCGAGTTCCTCATGCGCAATCCCGATCGGGTTCTCGCCGCGAGCCTGATCGGCCGCAATGCCTGGGGAACCACCACGATGATCGGCGCAAACCTCGTTGCTGTCTACATCGGGTGCCTTCGTAAGCACTTGCACAACGGAAGCGAGCGTCAGTTCATTCAGACCTTCCGGGGCGCCGGTTATCGCTTTGATGCATCGAGCCATCCCGCCCAGGTTCAGACCCTCGCTGCGTCGCACGGTTGATGTTGCGGACCGGCAGCCGGCCGCGCGACCGCGCAGTTCCTGTACGGGTCTGAAATGAGTTGAAGAAGCCACGGAGCGAATTCCCGCTTGGTCATCGGTCCTGATGCATCGACGCGCCGGCCATCCTTGAAAAGCACCATCGCCTCGACCGACTCGGACTCCATCGTTTCGAGCGGATTGCCAACGACAATGTCGACTTTCTTCTTGGTTAGCTTGCGCTTCGCCGATTCCAACAGCTCCGCGCGAGGCTCGAGCGCGAACCCGACGAAGAGCTGATCCGGGCGGCGAGTATTTGAAATGCCCGCCAGCAGATCGGGCGTTGGCTCCAACTCGAGAACAAGTGGAGCATCCGTCCTTCGAAACTTTCCTCCGCTCATGGCGGGATTCGGCTTGGGCCTGTAGTCTGCAACCGCCGCGACCATAATGAGAATGTCCGCCTTCGGCGCGTGGAGCTTCAGAAGCGCTTCCAAGTCGGCGCACGAACGGAATCGCAAAATATCCACCGCTTCGTTCGTCGGTTCGACCGTGTTCGGCCCAAGCAGCAATGTCACCCGCCAGCCGCGATCCGCTGCCGCTTCGGCAAGCGCAGCGCCCATTCTTCCAGACGATCGATTGCCGATGAACCGCACCGCGTCGATCGGTTCGTGCGTCGGCCCGGCAGTGATCACAACATGCGGCGATTCCATGGATGCTCCTTCGTCAAAGCGTGCAAAGCTCAACCCACCGCTCGATTTGCGTGTTCACGAATGAGAGTGCTGCGACGTACGTCGTGCGACCATTCCAGCGGGTTCCCTCGGAGCCAGATATGTCCCGACGAATCTCAAGACGCCAACAACCTGCCGCCGCCGAATCGCCAGGACGGAGAGAGATCCCGCAAACACGGCGAGAGCCAGTCCAAAAAGCAGTCCGCCGTCATTCTGCACGACAATGCCGAGCTTCGTGAGGTGGCTCATGATCGCGCCCGATATCACGCCCACGGCGAGCGCCGCACCGAACACCACAGTCCGGGGCGTCAGTACCAGCACGACCGCGATTGCTTCGGCCAGCCCGCTTCCGATGCGACCCACGGGCTCCATCCCGAGTGTCCGGAAGATGTACTTGCTTTCTTCCGCGCCGCTGAATTTGAAGAACAGGGTCTGGAAAAGAATCGCGGCCACAACGATCTGGAGAATCCAGCTTACGATGCTGGCGCTCTTTGAAAGACTCATGAATTGCTCCGAAAGTGCTTTGGACGTGCAGGAGAGAGCTGCAAGGCGGCCATACGACAAGCCTTACTTCACCGGCTTCGACGCACGCTCACCCGACAGCTTTTTCCAATTGGTGTCCGCTGCCGGCTCCCATTCCGTTTCATGCTTGTTCCACTCCTTCAACGCATCGGAGAAGAAGTCCTTGTAGAACAGGAACAGGCGTCCGCCCTTCACCTTGAAATTGGTCGGATCGATTTCAACCTTTGTTCCCTTCGCCCCCATCGCGGTGGCGCACCAGCCGCCGTAGGTCGGCAGGTAAGTTTCCGGGTCCCTCGCGAACGCCGCACGATTGTCTTCGCTCGCAAATTGATACGTCACGCCACGGAATGACGAGGTCAATGCTGGCTTTCCCTTGACGGCCTTGTTCTCTTTGAAGTACGAAACAACGTCGTATCCGTCGACGGCCACCCGCTGACCCTTCGGCAGGTTGTAATCCCCAAGCGCTCCCGCCTGCGTCGCCTTGGTGAACCGCTGTTCAAACAGACCGAAGCTCAACCGATCCTGACGAGTCGCTCCTACCTGACGGAAGAGTTCCATTCCGGTTTGATCGAACACAATCGTCGCTGGAACCGCAAGCGGTGTTGCCCCGACTGTCAACAAAAGGTCGCCTGCGAGCGCGCCACCTGTGTCCAGATACAGATCCGAAGAGCGATCGCCAAACTGCTTCGCCCATTCTTTCGCCTGAGCCGGGCTCGCTTCGAGAACGAAGATCTCCCGAACTCCGGCAAGCGATGCCGCGCCTCGAGACATCGCCTTCACAAAGTCGGCGTCCCCGGCCAAGTCCGCGGCCTGTCCACCCGCAGGAATGAAATGAAGCGCCAGATATCGCCCTTTGTCCGATCGAAGCGAAAGGGTTTCGCCGGTCGTCACAGATGTGATTCCCGACCCGATCGACGCCGTGTTTGCAGGCGCCTCCGCAAATCCCGTCCGCATTCCAGAAAACGCAACAAGCGAGACGAGTCCGATTCGAAAAACGCTGTTCATTGGTGGCAGTTCCCCGGGTGGCGAGAGGACGACAGGATCAGTCCGCTCGGTCCGATGCCGCGCCGATGCAAGTGTGTCACGGTGCCACCGTGGGTTTTCACGGCCAGCCGTCGATCCAAAAAGAATCAAAAGCCGCGGCACGTCCCCTAAACCGGCGGCATCAAACAGGCGTCCGCCCCAAGCATTCTCTCAACCCCGAACGTACCGGGCGATCACGAAATCCAGAATGCAGTTCGTTCTATGTATGATCAGGAACTCTCCGTGAGCCAGAAAGACTACATCACCTGCCGCGAGTTGATCGATTTCATCGCGGAATACCTCGACGGCACTCTGCCCAGCGATGCTCGCATCGAATTCGAGCGACACCTCGGCGTTTGCCCGTCCTGCGTCGCCTATCTCGACGGCTACCGCAAGACCATCGCCCTCGGCAAGATGGCTCTTACACCCAGCGACAAACCCGCGACCGGGCAAGTGCCCGCGAGCCTTCTCGAAGCGATCCGTACCGCCCGCGAGCAAGCAAAGCGGTCGTGACAAACAGCACCGAGCGCAAGGAATCCGCGGGCGTGATGGCTGAAGCCCACATCTCCGCCGATGCGCCGCACGAACTCTCGGGCCGCCGCATCGCCTGCATGGAGGTCTGGGGAGGCCACGACTGTTTCCACGGAGATGTCTCGGTCCCCGGTAACGATGTCTTCGTCGGTTGCGATCCGCACACCGGTGATTCGCACGGGGGCGATATCTACTACGTCTCCAGTTGTGCCGCTGGCTTGATTACCCGCTTCGTCCTCGCCGATGTCTCCGGCCACGGCAGCGTCGTCGCCGAAGCCGCTTCGGGGCTTCGCGGTTTGATGCGCCGGTTCATTAACACACCCGATCAGAGCCGCTTCGCTCGCGCCCTCAACAAGTCGTTTTCGCAGCAAAACGGCCTCTTCGCCACCGCCGTGCTCGTTTCCTACTTCTCGCCTTCCGACCACGCGATCATCTGCAACGCCGGTCATCCGCGCCCACTTCACTATTCCGTCTCCGCGAAACGCTGGCGCTTTCTGGATCACGAATCAGATGGAATCGTGAACCAAGCTCAGTCAAAGACTGTCGGCGTTTCCAATCTCCCGCTGGGCGTGATCAACCCCACGCAGTATTCGCAGTTTGCGGTCCCTCTCGAGAAGGGCGATCTGCTCGTGCTCTACAGCGATGCCTTTCTGGAAGTCCGGGCCGCCGCCGGCAAGCCTTGGGGTGAGGATGGTCTGCTCCAAGCCATACGCGAAGTATCCGCGACCGATCCGGCAAATCTCCGCAGCAATCTCCTCGCCGCGATCCTCTCGCAAACCAACGCCACTTCTCTGGATGACGACGTCACCATGATCGTCTTGCACCACAACGCCTCCGACCCCCCGCGTCAGGGCCTTCGCGAACGCGCGATCGTCCTCGGCAAATTGCTCGGCCTCGTCGCAAGCTAGCGACAGTTTCGCCTCCGGCGGCGCACCACTCCGTTCCGCCCCGCCCGAAATCCCCGCCACATCCCTCTTCCCGCGGCATCGAATCGACATCCCCATGTCCGACTCGATCGCGATCATCTTCCTCTCCATGCTCGCCGCGTATCTCGCACCCGGGCTTTGCTTCGCGCTCGCCTTTGTTTTCCGAGGAATCTCCACGATCGACCCGGGCACAGCACACGCTCCACTCGGTTTCCGCGTCATCCTCATCCCCGGTGCAGCGGCCCTCTGGCCCTGGCTGCTGCGTCGATGGATCCGCAACGCCAAAGAAGCAAACCCGTGACCCGCACGCACCGCCGCTTCCACCTCTTGATCTGGGCGTTTATCGCTCCGTTGATGCTGCTCCTTCTCGCCGCGGCAGTTCTTCCCCGTCGCCCACTCCCCCCAGCACAACACATCAACACACCTCACGCGGAGCCCGCCACGTGAGCGTCGCATACTCCGCCGTTCAATGGAGTTCACACAAACGCACCTACGACATGTGTGTTGCCAGTGCCGCACTCGCCTATATCGCAGCATTTGTGATCATCAGCAAGTCCACCTGGCGTGAGCCGCACCAGATCAGCGACGAGATCCTCATCCTTCGCGCCCTCGGGTCCTGCGCGTTCGTTCTGTTGAACATCATCCTCTGCATCGGACCGCTCGCCCGCCTCGATTCCCGTTTTCTTCCGCTCCTCTACAACCGCCGCCACCTCGGCGTCATCACATTCCTCGTCGCCCTCGCGCACGCGATTCTCGCGATCGGCTACTACCACGGTTTCGGCGTCGTCAATCCATTCTTTTCGCTTCTCACCAGCAATCGGAACATCGCTTCTCTCCGCGGCTTCCCGTTTGAACTGCTCGGCCTCGGCGCACTTGCAATTCTCTTCGTCATGGCCGCGACAAGTCACGATTTTTGGCTCAAGAACCTCTCGCAGCGCACGTGGAAGTCGCTCCACATGCTCGTCTATGTCGCCTACGCCCTTCTGGTTGGACACGTCGCTCTCGGCGCGCTCCAAACCGAGCGCGGCTGGCTCGCGCCCGTCTTGGCGCTCGCCGGAGTGGCGCTTGTCAGCACCCTGCACCTCGTCGCCGGCTCGCACGAAGTTCGGCGCGATTCAGTGCTCGCAATCACCGAAGAAAACTGGATCGACGCCGGCGATGCCGCCTCCATTCCGCCAGATCGCGCCCGCACCATCTGTTCCTCCGGAGGCGAAAGAATCGCGATCTTTAAACACGCACGCGGGATCTCCGCCGTTACAAATCTGTGCGCGCACCAGGGCGGCCCTCTCGGCGAAGGCAAAGTTATCGATGGCTGCATCACATGCCCCTGGCACGGCTGGCAGTACCGCCCGCAAGATGGCTGCTCGCCCCCTCCCTTCCAGGAGAAGATCGCCACCTACCAAGTGCGCATTCTCCGCGGCCGCGTGCAAGTCAATCCGAACCCGCTCCCGTCCGGCACTCCGGTCAATCCGGCCCACGCTCCCGTTGGCGAAACGGCGGACGCACATGGCTGACCAAAACCCACATCCCGCCCCTTCTCCGTTTTACGTCGGCTACCTCCCCGTTCCTTCGCCTCTAGCGCGATTTCTCCGCTTGGCCGTTCCAGCGCTCGGTCTTCTCGTCGTCGCCGTTTCAATTGCCGTCGCGCGTTCCCAGTCCAATCCTGGCTCCGCCGTGTGGAGCGATGCCAAGGCCCGTGAGTTCCGCGGCACGCTCGTCGTCGATCCTTACCCGCTTCTCGTCGTTCCGGCCAGTTCCGAGGCCACCGCTCCGACTGTCTATCTCCTTGTCGAGATGGGAAAGCATGGTGGCCGCCCTGATCTCAGGGCAATTTCGGGGAAGCAAGTCACCGTTTCCGGCTGGCTTCTCCAGCGAGACGGCCGCCGAATGATCGAGCTCGAACCCGATGAAAAAGCAGTTCGCCCGGACGCCGCGCGGTCTGCCGCCATCCTCGAACGCCGTCACCTCGGTCAAGTCACACTTCAAGGCGAAATCGTCGACTCCAAGTGCTACCTCGGCGCTATGAAGCCCGGCGAGGGGAAGACGCACAAGGCCTGCGCGACGCTCTGCATCAGAGGCGGAATGCCTCCCATGCTCGTCACTCCTTCCGCGGTGGGCGGTCGCGGTTACTTCCTCCTTATCGATTCCTCCGGCGCTCCACTCAGTTCAGATTTCTGGCCTCTCATTTCCGAGCCCGTGCAGGTAACTGGCAAATTGGAATCCCTCGGCGACCTGCGAATCCTCCGCGTCGCTCCAAATCAGATCCATCGCCTCTGACACATCCACTCTCCCGCGGCATCTACTGAAGGCCACCCAGGAGATTGCCATGATCGCATTCGCTCCTCTTCAATCGTTCCCCGACGCAAGCGAGCCCAGCGCTCAGCCGCTTTCTGAGCCCCTCGTCGAACTGCTCCGCGAACTCGCCGGCGTCGTCTCGCAACTCTCTCCGGCGCAATACACCGCGCGCTGCGGCCCGGCCTTTTCGAATGGTGCAATCGGCGGTCACGTCCGCCATTGCCTCGATCACATCCGCGCCCTCCTCGATGGCCTCCCAACCGGCCTCATCGACTACGACCATCGCGCCCGCGGCACAGACATCGAAGCCGACCCAAACTCTGCCCGCGACGAAATCCGCCGCCTCCGACGAATCGGCGGCGAATTGTCCGTTGTCAGCTCCGGCGCGCCGCTCCGGGTCGCCGTCATGCCCACACGCGACGGCGAATCGCTCGAACTCCGCTCCACGCTCGGCCGCGAACTCTCCTTTGTCCTCAGCCACACCATTCATCACAACGCGATGATCAAGGGAATGGCGGTTCACCTCGGCGTCGAGCTTCCGGGCGCCTTTGGTTACGCCCCCTCGACGCTCGCCCACCTTGAACACACGGAGCAGAAATGTGCACGGTAACCGCAGTGCTCCTTGCGCAGGACGCGGGCCGTTCCTTTACCGGTGCGCCTGTTCTTCGTGTCATCTGCAATCGCGACGAAAAACGCACGCGAACTGAAGCGATTCCTCCCGTCTGCCGCCGGTTCGCCGATCGAACCGCAATCCTTCCCATCGATCCTCTCTCTCGCGGAACGTGGGTCGGCGTCAACGACGCCGGTCTCGTGCTCTGCCTCCTGAACGCATCGGCGCCGCCTATTCCCAAGCTCGGCGCCGCGCTGCGAAGCCGGGGAGACATCATCCCGTCGCTTCTCCACTGCGAATCAGTCGCCGAAGTCGCGAATCGCATCGATTGCATCGATCCTCAGCAATTCCCCCCTTTCCGGCTCCTCGCTGTCAGCCGCGACCAAAGGGCGGTCATGACCGCAGACCGCTCTCAGATCCGCGTTCAGCCAACCCGTTCAATGAACGATCCCTGCATGCTGACATCCTCCAGCCTGGGGGACGAGTTGGTCGACATCCCGCGCCGCGAACTCTTCCGTGAATTGCTCCGCTCCTCTCAAGATCTTGCAGGCGCACAGCACCGCTTCCATACACATCGCTGGCCGGATCGCCCGCACCTCAGCGTGCACATGTCCCGTCCCGATGCGCGAACCGTCAGCCGCACCATCGTCGAAGTCGCAGGCGGTTACGTCCGGATGACGTATCACGCTCTCCTTGATATTCAGCCCTCGCGGAACCAGGCGCTCCCTGACGCGAGTCCCGTCGCAGTGCCCCAGACGGTCGAGCTCTGTCCAGCCGGAGCGCCGGCATGACGACGCTCTCTTCGTCTGGGCGCCTCGATTCACTCAGAACGAATTCCACTCAACTCCACATCAACAAGCTCGAACGCTTGTACTTCGGGGTTTGGGCCCGATGCGGTCGTTGGATGCGATGGGAGTTCTGGCCCTCTTGGGTGCTCTATTCCCTCCTGATTCCTCATTTCGTTCGACTCGCGATCCGCCACCGCAGCCTCACCGCTTTCACTGCCGCAAACCCCGCAATTCCGCTCGGAGGCTTGGTTGGCGAATCCAAGTGGGACATTCTTTCGCGATTGCCGTCATCGGCCATCGTCCCGACCGCAATCATCGAGCCAAACGCCCCGCAATGCCGGGCCGCGCAGCTCGCGGCTCTGATGCGTGCTCGAGGTTGGGAGTTCCCGATCATTCTCAAACCCGATATCGGCGAGCGAGGCAGCAGCGTCCGTCTGATCCGCAGTCATCGCGCCGCACTGGAGTATTTCCGCTCTCATTCGAATCGCATTCTCGCGCAGACCTTTCATCCCGGCCCATTCGAAGCCGGTGTGTTCTACATCCGAATGCCCTCGAAGAAGCGTGGCCGCATCTTCTCCATCACCGACAAGCGCGCTCCGCAAGTGGTGGGGGATGGAGAATCATCGCTCGAAGTCCTGATCTGGCGACATCCACGGTTGCGGCTCCAGGCGAAAGTCTTTTTCGATCGCCTCGGCGATGCCGCTGCGAATATCCCGCCCGCAGGCGAACGGATCACTCTCGCCATCGCGGGCAACCACTGCCAAGGCACGATGTTTCTCGATGGAAAGCATCTCGTAACCCCCGCGCTCGCCCGGGCAATCGACGCAATCATGCAATCCAGCCCCGGACTCTTCTTTGGCCGATTTGACATCCGCTACGAGAATGTCGAAGACTTCTGCGCCGGCCGAGGCTTCCGCATCATCGAGCTCAACGGCGTGCTCAGCGAATCCACCAACATCTACGACCCGTCATTCAGCCTCATGCAGGGTCTCCGCGTCCTGGCGCACCAGTGGTCACTCGCATTCGAGATCGGAAGCCAGAACCGCTTCACCGGAACACGTCAGGCAACCCTTCAGGAGGTTCTCAAGCAAGTGCTCAACCACCGCAATCGGGGGAGCGACCCGCGATCAGACTGATTGCAACGAGTCGGGATAGATCGGCCCATGGGTCAAGGCTTTGGGAGTGTCCCGTCACGTGAGGTGCGATGCTGTAGAATGCGTCGGGCAGCGTGTGCCGCAAACGGCGCTTGGCATGAAATCAGGATCAAATCAGCCCGAGTTGGCCCAGCTCACCACCGGTGGCACCGGGTCTTTCCATTCAACGGATGAAGCAACGCGCGATGCCACTCTGCTCGCCCGCCTTCGCGCCGGCGAAAACGCCGCTTTCGAAGAGCTCACCGTACTTGCCGCCGGCCGGATGCTCTCGATCGCCCGACGCATGATGCCGAACGAAGCCGACGCCGAAGAAGCGGTTCAGGACGCCTTCTTGAACGCGTTTCGAGCCCTGCCCAAGTTCGACGGCCGAGCCAAGCTCACGACGTGGCTTCACCAGATCACCGTCAACGCCTGCCTGATGAAGCTGCGCGCCAAACGCCGCCGTCCCGAACGCTCGATCGAAGATCTGCTCCCCGCGTTTGTTGCTGACGGGCACCAGAAAAATCCCGCCGGTGCGTGGAGCGATGAAGCCCCACGGAATCTCGAATCCTCCGAATTCCGCGAGATCGTGAAACTGAAACTGGAAGAGCTCCCCGAGCAATATCGCGCCGTACTCGTCCTCCGCGATGTCGAAGGCCTCGACACCGAAGAAACCGCGACGGTTCTCGGCGTGACGCTCGATACGGTGCGAACGCGCCTCCACCGAGCACGTCAGGCCCTCAAAACATTGCTCGACCCGTACTTCACGTCCGTTCAATCGCGATGAGCACTCGCTCGGTCAATCGAGCCAAAGCAATTGCCGTTTCGTGAACGAGATGCGACGTTTGCGTGTTTGGTCATTGGCGCACTATCGCTCCCGGTCTTCCACGAGTGATTCTTCGAGTCCGGTTTTCCAGACCTTCGCCAAGCCTTCCAGTCCGGCGACCTCGGCGATCTCGGCTTTCGTGGCCCGCTGATTGAAAAGTGCCTTGCTAAATCGCGAGATCGACCACTGCGGGTTCGGCCGGCGCAGAATCTGGATTTCATCCCCGGCCTGAACGGCGCCAGTCTTGAGTACACGCACGTACCAGCCCGTTCGTCCCGTTTGCATCATGATGCGACCGAGGCTGTTGTCGTTAAATCGCAGCCCGAGCTTGAAGCATGGCTGCCGGGGCTGAGTCACCTGAAACTCGGCCGAGCCAATTCGGAAAACATCACCGATCGCCACCGTGTCCTCGTCGAGGCCGGAGGTCGTGACGTTCTCTCCGAACGCGCCCGCATGAAGCGCATGTTCATGGCGAGGGACGTCCTTCAACCAACTCGGATAATGCTCAGACGGATAGAAATACACCGCCTTGTCGGGGCCTCCGTGCACAGTCAGATCGGCTTGTTCGTCGCCAGTGAGACCAAGCGGAGCAACGTTCACCGGGCCGGCGATCGCCAGTTTCACAAAGCCGCTTGGCACACCACGTGCGCCGAGTGGCGCAATTCGGCCGACTTGAACTGACAAGACACGCGGCGAGCCAGCGCGAAGCGGTACGGACATGCGTGTCTCCAGTTGCGGTTGCCGGCAACTCCGCGTTCAAGCCCCGCCAAACCAACGGCGATCCCATGTGAAAGGGCGGCAAGCGCCAAAGGGAGCAACGCCCGGGCTCTGGACGATCCGTGAAAGCGGAGGGGAGGAGATTCGAACTCCTGGTGAGGACAAGCCCCACGGCAGATTTCAAGTCTGCTGCTTTCAACCGCTCAGCCACCCCTCCAAGGGTGCCCTCGATTTTAGTCGTCTCGCACGCTCATCGAGCCGCAATCCGGCTGCAGAATTCGTTCCGCATTGCGCTTTGCGAAATCCGAATCTACTTCCCCGCCCAAAGCCCGTGCCCGCGCAGAAACTGTTCAAACTCCACCCGGTACTTGCCCTCATCCTTTCCCGGCAGGTCGTTGTGATCGCAGTCAAGTTTGATCAGCACCGCATCCGGTCTCGCCTTCTTCAGCGCTTCCGCGTGTGCAAACGGGATCACACGATCGTGCTCACCGTGTGCGATCAGCACCGGCGCCTTGATCTTCCCGAGCGCCTCATCATTCAGAAATGGATGCCGCACCAGCCATCGGGGCACGTGATACCCATCCGCCATTGATGCGAGCGACGTGAACGTACACTCAAGGATGAGCGCGGCAGGCGGTACCTGTTCTCCCACGCCGCACGCCACTCCGCCTCCCAGCGAACGCCCCAGCAGAATGAGCTTGTTTTTGTCGATCTCGGGCCGCGCGAGCGCGATCCGCACCATCGCCGCTGAATCCGCGACGATCGCTTTCTCCGACGGCTCGCCCTCGCTCCGTCCGTAACCGCGAAACTCCGGCAGCAGGACATTCAAACCTTCGCGCTGGCACGTCTCGGCAAACCACGACCAGTTCTCGATGAAGTCCGCATTCCCATGGAAGCAAACAAGCAGCGGCCCCGGCGATTCCGCGCTCCGCCCCGCACCCTTGAAGTACCAGGCTTCAACCTTTCGTCCGTCCGAGGCAGTGAACCAGATGCGCTCGCCGGTCGCCGGCAACTCTCTCCCCGATGTCCGGCCCGCGCTCCTCGGAAAGATCAGCGCATCCTGAATCATCCAAAGCCCCGTCGCAAACACTCCGTATCCAAGCACCGCAAGCAGCGCCACCGACACCACACCCCGCCTGAGCCAACGCGCCGCTCTGTTTGTCTGGGTCATCTCATTCGTCCTGCAGTCACGAGGTGCCAAAGTCCTCCACGCCTCGCGAAACTCATTCCGAAATCCGATCTGGGAATTCCGAAATAGAACTCAAAGCCCTCGGACAACTCTCCGCACTTCGTTCATCCACGCAAAGTTCTTGTCCCACTGCCAAGGATGGCCTGACTCGTTGCCCTGACCAAGATCCTTCGATCCAAACCACCAGCCTCCCCAGATGATCGCGCTATCGCACCGCTCGCGCACCGTGTCGATGATCGTGCCAAAGTACGGAATCATCTTGTTGCGAAACTTGGGGTCCGAGTGGTGGTAGTGGGGGCAGATCCACGGAATGACCGGCTTTCCGTACTTATACGCTTCTTCGATATTCGCGATCGCGTATTTCAACCAGCCTTTCTCATCGTCGTAAAACGCGTAGACCGACGGGCAGATCACATCCAATTCGTCGGCGAGAACCGAGTTGAAACGGTTGGTCCCGTGCCATGCGAGCAGCTTCTCTTCGCTGGGCATCACCGGCGTCCAGTAGTCGCCCACCGGACACACCGCGTACGTGCCGATTCGTGCCTGCGGATTCTTCTTGTCGCGTTTTGCCGCGCGAATCGCCGCGATCCTCTGCGCGTGTCCCTGCGCCACGCACTCGGCCTTCTGCACGCGCACATCCGAGCAGAGCGACTCGAAATCAACGATCAACAGATCCGACTTCTGCTCGCTCGCCCACTTCCCGATCTCCACCGGGTCGTAACCGCCCCGTCCCCACCAGGACACCGGTGACAAACCTTCCAGTGAAAGGTCGGGCTGATCCTTGAACGCAACCAGGTTGTACAGCTTGAATGCCATAGGAATTCAAGCATAACACGGCATCTTGTTCAGAATTTACGAGCAGGACAGCGCATCGTACTGCGCAACAAACGCGACAAAGTCGGTATCGTCGACAAACCCGTCCGCGTTCAGGTCTGCTGGACACAGAGCGGGCGACACCGGGCAAATCAACTCCGAATACGCCGCGGCAAAGATCACGAAGTCCGCGTCTTCCACAATCGCATCCGAGTTCAGATCGGCCGAGCACGCGATCGCGACATCCGCGTCGGTGGTGAAAACCGATGAACAGTCAGATCGGACTCGCAGCTCATAGCTTCCGGAATCCAGAGCGATGGCCGGAAAGATCGTCAGCGTTGCCGTCTGCGATCCCGAAATTCGGGCACTGTCCGTGAGAGCGACACCATCTTTGAACCAGCGCAGCAAATACGAGCCGGGCACCATCGAAGTCAGTACCAGCGGCGTTGCATTTGCGCCGTCTTTCGTTACCGCGAAACCGCCTGATACGTCGATCGCGTCGCACGGCCCCGGATTGACCTGAATCGACGCGTTCACATCGGTATGAGGCCCCTCTTCCGCAACGGGTGCTTGACGCTTCCAACTCTGAATATTCGCGTCGCACCAGAACTGAAGTCCTGGTCTAGTTCCCCCGCCGAATAAACTGTTCTGAATAGTCAGCGTCCGCTGCGTCGGGTCATCGCTGATCTTGATTTCCCCGTGATAGATCGGAGTGACGAGTTCGGGGTTGCTGACGAACGGCATGAGCTTGTTCGAATACAAACTTCCGGCGACCGACGTGATGTCCCCCAAGCCGATGCGATTTCCTGAAATCTGGAACAGGTTCCAGAGCGCGCTTTCCGTGTCCTCCGCCAGATTCTGGAACGTGTCGTCCGACAGCATCCCGTCGACCTTGGTCTGCCCACAGAACTGGGCAAAGACGATCGCATTTCCGATTCCCGAGATTGTTCCAATCTTTGTTCCCGGCGTGAAGTAGCTCGACATGCGGAACTTCACGACATCGCCGTGATGGGCATTGAGAGATTGCGACCAGGTCGTACCGTCGGAACTGACCTCAAAGCGCAGTCCCCAAGTCGCACCTGCCGACGCTGAAAGAACCGAGATAGAGATCACGCCGGCGACCGACTTCATCATTTGGCGCATCATGAGATCCTCCGCCCCCAACGTCTCCAAAATAGCGGGCAGGAAATGTCATTGCAAGCGTTGATTGCTGAAATGAGGAAGCGTTCATGGAATGAACGGGAAGGCGCGCACTATGGACTCTTCCACCCCTGCGCGATCGGCATGCGCCGGCCTGATCCAAACGCGACCCCAGTCACTTTCAGCCCGATTGCCGCCTGCTTCCTCTTGTACTCCGACAAGTCCGTCAGCCGCACAATCCGCCGCACTGTCGCTTCATCAAATCCGTTGCGTCCTTTGCACTCGCGGATGATCTCGCTTGCGCTCTGGCGTTTCTCGACGTATCGATTCAGAATCTCGTCGAGAACGTCGTACGGGGGGAGCGAGTCCTGGTCCTTCTGATCCGGCCTCAGTTCCGCGCTCGGCGGCTTCTCGATACTGCCGGCCGGAATCGGCGCCGAGGCGAACCCGCACTCCATGGGATTCGCGTTCATCCACTTCGCAAGCCTGTACACCCAGTTCTTCGTCAGATCGCACAGCACCGCGAGCCCGCCGTTCATGTCGCCGTAGAGCGTGCAGTATCCAACCGCCAGTTCGCTTTTGTTTCCTGTCGTCAGCACGATCGCGCCGGTGCGGTTCGAGAGCGCCATCAGGATCGTGCCGCGCAATCGCGATTGCAGATTCTCTTCCGCCAGGTCCGGCAGCTTCTCGCCCAGCTTGCTCGCCTCAACCGCTCCCATGGCCGGATTAATCGTGCTCACCGCTCCCTCAAACATCGGGGCGATTGGCGCCGTGATGCACTTCATGCCGAGCCGCTTCGCGAGGTCGTATGCGTCGCTTTTGCTGTGTTCACTTGAGTATGGGCCCGGCAGCGCAACGCCCGTGACATTCGCAGGCCCGAGCGCCGCACACGCCAAGGCCGCCGTCACCGCGCTGTCGATGCCCCCCGAGAGTCCGAGCAACGCACTCTTGAAACCGGTCTTCCTGCAGTAATCCCGGACGCCAAGCACCAGCGCCCGAAACAGATGCTCCTCATCGCTCTTCGTCGCAACCGGATCGGCAACGGCGCCTGCACCCGTGGGCAAATCCACAAATGTCAGCGCCTCCTGAAATCCGGCGCCTGCCGCGATCAGATCTCCATCCGGCGAGTACGCCGCGGCATGTCCATCAAAGATCAACTCATCATCCCCGCCTACCTGATTCACGCTCGCAACAAAGACGCTGTGCGTTACGGCGTGCTTCTTCAGAATCGCGCGATGCCGCGGGCTTTTTCCCAGCACAAACGGGCTTGCCGACGCCGACAGAATCACTTCCGCGCCCGCTTTCACCACATGCGCAACCGGATCCGACGCATTCGCATACTTCGAAGAAAACCCGGCATCTTCACCCTTCCACAGGTCCTCGCAAATCGTCAATCCAAGCTTCGTTCCCCTCACGTCGATCACGACTGCGCGATCGCCGGGTGTGAAGTAACGATCTTCATCAAAGATGTCGTATGTCGGCAAGAGCCGCTTGTCGTAGTAGTCGAGCATCTTCCCGTCGCGATACGCAAGCAACGAGTTGGCAATGCCGCTCGGCGCGTTCGCATTTGAACCGCCGACCGGGAGGGGCGTCCCGAAAACGAGCGTGATTCCCGCCGAGTGCTTCTCACCCAGTTCCTTCGCGGCATCCGTGCACGCTTTCAGAAAACCGCCCTGCAGCAGCAGATCCCGTGGGGGATACCCGCACAGCGCAAGCTCCGGAAAGAGCACGCAATCCGCGCCGCCTTCCCGGGCAAGCGCGATCATCTTGGCGATCGCCGAGGCATTCCCTGCGATATCGCCCACCGTCGGATTCGTCTGTGCCAGTGCAAGTCGCATCATGCAATCCTAGTGATTCGACACTCCGCTCCGCGGCACGAACACTTTGTGCACGCCCAGCCGCAGCACTGAAAGTACGGAAAAAATCGAGTTCGTCACTGCTTCGCTCGCGAGGACGAGCAGTGCCACCCCTGCCATCGCGTGCGGGTTTTCAAGCCCCAGCATCGTCGCAGTTGCGACAATCGCCGCCTCGCGTGTTCCCACCGTTCCGGCCGGACTCATCACACCCACGACAAAGTGCATCGACGCGAGCAGCAGGCACGTATCCGGCGCGATGGGCGTACCGACGATCAATCCCGCCAGGTAGAACCGAAGCGCCTGACAGCCCATGTCCACGAGCCGCACCAATTGCAACAGCAACACCCGCCCGGGCGAAGCCAGAATGTCCAGCCCGCCGTGCGCTGTGCGCACGAACTTGGCCCGGACCAATTTCTTCGCCCCCGTCCCGAATTTCTCCGCGATCGCCCGCAAGATCGCCATCCCGCGGGTCCCGTGGAAGTACCACGCCAGCAGGCAGACTGTTGCGAAACCCGCGGCCCAGAGCGAGAGCGCGATCCCAAACCACGCGACGTTGACCTGACGCGTGAGCAGCGACGCCACAAATAACGGGAGCAGCGTGATCGCCATGACAATGGCGACCGCGCCAAACCACGCGCCGATCAGCGCCACCGGAACGCTGTCGCGCCGGTTGTGAACCAGAATTCGGAAGATCATGCCGGCCTTGAATGGCACATAGCTCAGGAATGTGGCAATCGTGTTGGTGGCCTGCAGATCCCAGAAATTGAGCTTGCGGAGCGGCCGCAGCGCGATATAGAAACTCAGCCCTGAAAATAGCAGCACCATCACGTTCGCGCCAAAGAGCAGCGCGATCAGATGAGCCGGCGCATCCCGAAGTGCCGCGAGCTGCTTCTGGTTGTCCGGGCTGAAGGCCTGCTTGACACACCAGCCCAGCAGCGCAAGCCCGATCAGAAATCCGACGATCTGCACGACGATCTTGATCGCCGAAGGTTTCTGTGCGGTCGCCGGTGTGCTCATGGCCGAGCCTCCGGCGTGCGGATCGGGCGGACGACTGCGGGCAGCTCTTGGCTCGTGGCCTTCGCGGGTTTCGCCGGACTCGTTGCGGCGGACCAGCGCATGAACACATCGCGCGTGATTGCCGGGTCATACCACTTGCTCTCGATCAGCCGGCCGAGCTCCGAAAAATTGATCAGCACGGCACCGATTCCGCGATCAATTAATTTCCCCGACCACTCGAAGGGCGCGTTCTCGCTCTCCTTCGTGCTGCGAATCGCGTCTCCGAGCGGCGACGCATCCCATGTTGTGTGATAGACAAGCGGCCCGGGTATATAGAAAGGAGTCGAATCACCGAGCAAATACAGGCGTTCGCCCGGTTTCACCTGCGCCGCATCACCGATCCGCAAGGTCTCTTGCACCAATACACCGGGACCCACAGCGAGGGTCTGATTTGGATTGCCTCCCACTTCAGACCAGAACGTATCGAGCGACCGCATCGCCATGAACCCCGCACAAAGCGCGGCACTCGTCATCGCCAGCCGACGATACAGATCCCGCCGAACTGAGCCGGCATTTAGCCAAATGCCGCTCCCAACAAATCCGATCAGCATCGCGCCCGGCGCAGCCAGTGGCAGCAAGAACCGTGACTGCAAATGCGTCGCCGCCAACCAAACGCCGATCTGTAGCAACATTGCTCCGATCAGCAGACTCGCCACGTGCCTCGCTCGGGGCGCGAAATACCCAATGAGAGCGGCGATGGCGACCGCCGGGAAGAACCCGCTCCACTGCGGGTGCAGCATTCCCCGATGCCGCGGCCCCGCCGGGTCGTGCGGATCGATCATAAACAACATCCTCAATCGATCGAGCCATGTCCCGTCGAAGTAATGGGCCCCGCCAAACCTCGCGTACTGATCGTACGACCAGTGCGCATTGCCAAAGATGAAGGACGCATACGGAAAAACCGGATTTCCGCTCGCGAGCCAGTTCCGCATCAACCACGGCGCCAGCGCCGCCAGCCCGGCGACTCCGGCAAGTGCCGCCAGCCAAATCCACGTGCGCGCGGGCGAGAACCAAATGAGTGCAAGCCCTGCCGCCGGCGCTGCAAAAATCAGGGCCGTCGGCTTCACTCCGCACGCAACTCCGACAAGCCAGCCGACCATCAACGCGCGGCTTGTCGTCGCCATGCCGCGATCGAACGCCACAAGGAGCGATCCCGCGAACAGCGCGCAGAGTGCGAGTTCGTTGTACGCCATCGATCCAACGACGACGACCCAGGGCACACACAAGAACGCCGCGGCACCGAGCCAGCCGCCGCCGCGCTTCGCGGCCATGCTCCCGTCTGAATCGATCGTGTCGCTCTCCAAACGCGAACGCTGGACCAACTCCCGCGTGCCTGCCGCCACCATCCATGCCGCCACAACTCCGAACCCAGCGTGCAGCATCTGACATGCGAGCGCCCTCCAGCCGTCGTCGGCCAGCATCCCGCTCATGCCGCTCGGCGTGGTGCGAGGGGCGAAGGTCCACAATTGAATTGTCAGAAACGCGCTCTCAAAGTACGACGGAAGATACGAGTAGACGTTGTGACTGAGCGGAGTGAGCCGGCCAAGCTCCAGCCACTCGCGGGGGAGTTGCAGGTGGTAACTCAGCACGTCGAACCCGCCGAACTCACTCGACCACAGCACGCCCGGCGCTTCGCACGCCGCGACCAGCATCACCGCGAGGGCAAGCGTGCACGCGCCGGCAGCGATCATCCAGACACCCGGTCCGTGAGGCACGTGATCCGTCCGCGGCCTCCTGCGAATGGAGATCACGAGCAACACGAGTCCCAGTAATCCCGGTGCGAGCGCGACGATATTCCATGCGTTCCCGGGCAGCCAGGCACCCGCCCAGTTGATCGCGTGCCCGATCGTCAGTTGAATCGAGATTCCCGCTGCCGCCTGAATCGCCCACCGCTCCCGTGCGTCGCGGAAGAGCGGCAGAACGAGCCATCCGAGCCCAATGGATGACGCGATGAAAAGAGCCGCGGGAAAACCAGCGCGCCCGATCCAGAACCCAGCGGCCGCAGCGCCTTGGAGCCCGGCCAGCGGGCCACCGATCGACGCGATTGATCCGATGAACAGGAGCAGCAAAAACCCAAGGCCGAGCCGCACCCACGCGCCGCGTCCGTTTGAAGCCGGTGGAACGGAGAGTTTGGCTGGCGCGTGGGGCATTCGTTGCGGCTTAGGATAATCCATGGCCGGGTCCAAATCGCTGTCGGGTGCTGTTTCCAACCTCGACGACCTCTCGGTCATCGAGCCGGTCTGCGCTGTCTTTCGACGCACACTGAAGGGCGCGGGACTCAAGTACACGCTCGAGCGTGCTCAGATCCTTGATTCGGTCATGCGTCAGCCGGGTCTGTTTCATGCGGACGAACTCATCAAGGGTTTGAAGGACGAAGGCTTTCGAGTCTCGAAAGCGACGGTCTATCGCACGCTCAAGCTCATGCAGGATTCGGGCATCATCCAGCGGGTGCTGTTCGATGATGACGACGCGGGACGCTATCAGGTGGTCTTCGGGACGAGCGCGAGCGACCTTCTCATCCGGACCGACAACGGCGATGCAACGCAGATTGAAATCCCGGAACTCCGCGAACTGTGCGAAAAGCTGTGCACCAAGCACGGGCTCGTGCTGAAGGGGCACAGGTTGCAGGTCTTCGCGGCACCCGCTTGAAGGCGATTACTTTGTCGGATCCAGAATCCCGATCTTCTCGATTCCAATTCGGGCGCAGTGTTCGTGCATCTGGATGACGGCTTCGTATGGCACGTTCTCACGCGGGCGTACGACGATGGCGAGTTCTTTCGGCGAGCGGCTCTTGGTCACTTCGGTGAGCCATGAGTCGATCTGGTCGATCGGCGAGTCGACGAGCGTCGGGATGTTGGACGCCGATCGCGTGGTGACGACGACGTCCTTGCCGTCCTTGCTCGTCAGGAGCAATTCGATCCGGAGCATCTGCTCGGGCACTTTGACGACCGTCGGCTTCGACGGCGGGAGCGCAGTCTTCAGGAGCCATTCGGGGCCGAGCACACTTGCGCTTGCCATGAAGAAGACCAGGATCACCATCACCACGTCCACCATGGGCGTCATGTTGGGCGCGTAATGCTCATCGTGCTGGGTCAGAGCATTCCGGCGGCGGAATGGATGGGCGCGGGTGCTGCTCATACGGGCTTTTTCCCGCCTTTCGCAGCGACCAGCTTGACCGAGACCAGCCCCGCATCGCGGCAGGCAGTGAGAATCGGCGCGACTTTGCCGTAACTCAGCGTGCGGTCGGCGCGGATCTGCACTTCGGCGTTCGGAGAGATCTCCGACATGTCCTTCAGGATCTTGGAAAGCTGCGACTGCATCACTCGTTCTTCACCGATGAGCAGGACAGGCTCGGTCGCGCCCTCATCGGGCGCGACGACGTTGATCACGATCGGGCCGGCTTTGTCCGCCGGGCGACCGGTTGTGGACGAGGGCAGGTTGACGCTGCTCGATCGGCCTGCAGCCAGATGGCCGACCATCAGGTAGAAGATGATCAGGCACATCACGACGTCGATAAGGGGCGTCACGTTTACGTGCGCTGCGCCGCTGCCTCTTCTGAAAGTTCGGAGCCGCATGGTTCGTTCTCTGTGGCTCTAGACAGTGGCGGTCATGCGCGAGACCGGCTTGGCTTCGACGCGGGGGGTGATCGTTCCGTTCGTGTCATCGTCGGCGGGCAGCGTCTCGATCAACTGCGAGCAGACGAGCATGCCTCGTGTGCAGATGCGATCGACGATCGAGCGGTAGAAGCCGAAAACGAACAAGCAGGGGATGGCGAGCGTCAGGCCGAGCAGCGTGTGGAAAAGCGCCTTGCTGATGCCCAGCGAAAGATCGCTCGGGCCGGCTTGGCCGCCCGATTCACCCAGCGAGGTGAACGCCAGGATCATGCCCCACACGGTACCAGCCAGGCCGATCAACGGTCCAAGGTTACCGACGACGTTCAACGGCTCGATCGCGCGGAACCAGCGAGCGACTTCATCACTCGCGGCGATCTCCGCCGTCTCGCGCATGCCCACGCGGTCGCGCTTTCGCCCGTCAAGGACCTGGCGAAGGACACGGGAGGGGAAGCTCTCGTCGGACTTGATGAACGCTTTCAGGTCTTCCTCGCGTCCGGCGGCGACGAGGTCGTTGATCCGAGCGATGCTGGCTGCGGGGATGATCTTGCCTTCGCGGACATCGATCAGGCAGCGCACGATGATGGCGACTGCGACCAGTGATCCGAAAAGGAGCAGGACAGTGAAGAAGTCGAACGACTGAACGAAGAGGCCCCAGAGGCCTCCGCCGCCTGCCGCAGCAAGGACTGGCGTGGCGAAGAGATTGAGACTTGACATCATGTTCCTATCTTAGAGACCCGGACGGGCGGGATTAGTTGTCCGATCGGTGTTCCGGGTCGGTTGGGTTTGGGGGTTCATTCTCAAAGTCGGCATCGGTGGCCCGGCGGCCGATGCTGTACGCGCCGGTGAACCACCGATTCAGGTCGGCGAGCTTTTCCTTTTCACCGGCGAAGGGGTAGGTGGCGCGGGTTGGCTCGACCCAGACGCCGGTGATCGGACAGCGAATTGGCTCGCGATCGGCGAGTTCGGTTGCTCCGGGGCGGGAAGCGAATGAGTCGGGCAGGTCGAGCTCGATTTGCCTCGATGATTCACCCAGATTGGTGAAGCGAATGGTGGCGGGCGACGCCCCCGAAGCGAGTGCTTCGGCGATGCGGGTGGGCCATTCGATCACAATGGCGCAGTCGGACTGAGCACTCCCTTCAGGCGTGACGTAGCGATCCCAGCCCAGGGCATCGAGATCTTCACTGGAAGTGAGGCGGTAAGCATCGACGTGGATGAGGCGCCGGATGCCGCGGCGTTCGGTCGTGAGCGGGTATTCGTTGACGAGGACGAAGGTCGGGCTGCTGACAAGGCCGGCGGGGACGCCCAGTGCGTGCGCGAGGCCCCGGACGAAGGTGGTTTTGCCCGCGCCAAGATCGCCTTCGAGGCGGATGATGTCCCCGGCGCGGAGAATGGATGCGACGCCTGCCGCGAGAGAGGCGGTGTATTCGGGGCTGGAACTTTCGCGAGCGATGAGCACGGGGCGATCTTTCTCGTTGGGAAACAGGAAATCAGAACTTGGGGCGGAGCATGTCGCGCAGCCCCTTCTCTCTGTTTTCGAGTTCTGCGGGACGCTGATTCAATTTGCGGACTTCAAAGCTGTCGAACGTCACTGCATCGGGCCGGGGCGTGCAGTCGATCACGTGCAGGGCGAGGCGATCCGCTGCCTTTGGCTGACTGACGAAGGGACGTTCGCCGGCGAGCGCGTTCTCGCCGTCGACCTTGATGATGAGTTCGTTCTGCCAGCACTGAATTCGCAGGGCGAATCGCGATGCGCCGACGTTGATGGGTTTCTTCTCTTCATGCGGAGGCCCGAGTCTCCACAATCGCAACTCGGGAAAGATCAGAACATCCTGCCACGTCCAGGAATCCCACTCCGCGGCGACCTCGGTGTTCACATACAGGCTGACTCCGGCGCAAAAATCCTGGTTGTCATTGCCCGGCGCCATGATGACCGTTCCGCGGATTTCCCAGTTGGGTCCGAGCTTTGGCAAAAACACCGTCATCGCGTACCAGGGCTTTGGATTCACCGTGACTCTGTTCTCCGGTTTGAACTCCCAACCCTGGTTGACCGAGCCGACCGTAAAAAGCAGATTCGCATCCGGCTCGGATGCGATGGGAGTCCACTGGCCTGAGGTGTATTGCGAGTTGAAGTGATTGAGTGCCACCTTCATTCGGATGGCCTTGCGTGCAGGATCGTCCGGTGCCGCGGCGAGCGCTTCGGTGAGAAGGTCGGTTGAGTTCTCCGGGTGGCCGTCCTGAATCGCCCGGTCGGCACTCTGGACGAGATCGCGTGTTGCGGGCGCGTAGGCGTGGATCTGCGCGAACTCTTCGGGAAGCAGACGCCACTCCGCGAGCGTTTCGGTATCGAAGCGGGCGCCCATTTCGTCATAGAGGGCTTTGGCATCCGCGAAGCGGCCCAGTCTCCAATAGCACAGGGCGACCTGCGATGAAGCGAAGGAACCGCCGATCAGATTGGAGCCTGTGTAGCCGCGGCGAATCCGTTCCAGATTTTCAGCAACGCCCGGGCGAGAGAGGACATTACCAAAGTCTTCCTTGTCATCTCCGATCGCGGCAAGCGCCTTGAGGTAGCGCCCGGGAACGAGCGTGTCGAAGCGGTTTGTCGCAAGGCAGCGTTCGGCGAATGCGATCATCTTTTCGTGCGAGCCGCCCCAGCGGGGACGCTGAAACCAGATCGCCCAGTCGTATGCGCGTAAGTAGTCGATCTGCGCTTTGGAGGCCATCTCGAACCAGAGCGAAACGCCGGCTTGATCGAGGTGGCCACCCCGAACCTGGATCAAGCGCGCGGCGGGCTCGGGGCGAGTCGGATCCGCTCGAAATGCGTCGGTCAAACAAGCTTCCGCAATGTCGAGTTCTTCTTCGAAACCGGCGCGTTGTGCATCGTCGGTTCCGTAGTCGTCACCTCGCAACTTCCAGGCGTTCTCGGCGTGCCAGATTCCGGAGGCAGTTCCCTTCATCCAAGGGGAAGCGGCCGATTCGGCGAGAAGGCGGGGAAAGTTTGTGGTGTATCGCACCGCCCATTTGTCTTCCATATCGAGCGAAAGCAGGCGGATGAGGTGCTGTTCGAGAAACGGATTCGTGGCGGCATCGACCGCGGCGGCCACGAACGCTTCTTCGGATTGTCGAACGGACGCGGCGATCTCGGTCCGGTCCATCTTGGCCAGCGCCTTCGAAATGGCGATGGTGCGGGTCCAAATCCAGATTCGAACCGGCGGATAGCCGCGTTCTTTCAAGATCGCGACCGCACCCTCGGCGTTCTTTATATCTTCGACGCGCGGCAACTTCTTGAGGGCGCGGGTCAGATGCACGATGCCTTCGAGACCCACAGCGCGGAGAAGCGGATCTTCGAAGCCCGATTTGATCAACTTGACGCAGGCATCGCGGATACGGGCTGCGTCGCGCGGCATGGAATCATGGACTGAAACGTGGGCGTAGGCACGGATGAAAGCGGTGTATGACTTGTCGCGATCTTCGGCGTGCGTGCCGGACGCGAGATACGCCTTCATCAGGCCGTCGCGTTCGAGGGTCTCCCAGGCGTCGAGTTGTTCGCTGTAGACAAGGGGCTTGGTTTGCTCTGGCTGGGGGACGGGTTCGTCCGCGCCGCTTCTCGCCATGGGAAGCATGAGGAGCGCAGAAAGTGCAAACTTCCAGATCACCGACGCACGCATGAGGCCTCCCGGTCCGGCTCGGCCGCGGATGCGGCGGCGGATCGATTCTACAGAACAGGTGATCGATTGATGAAACTGAAATGTGCGGATCGATGTCACGACGAGTGCTCAAATCCAAGTGCGGAGGCGTCGATCTGCTTCCCGCCAGCGGTTATCACGCAGCCGGAGCCCGAGGTAACAACTCCAACCTTGGACACCTTTGTGCCCGCGATGTGGGTGGGGACTGGACTGCTCGCGGCAAAGAGAAGTTCATAGTCCTCGCCTTCACTGATGGCCTGTTTCCAGCCGCGTGCGTTGTCTTGAATCGGAAGCGCGGCCGAGTCGAGCTCGATGCGAACGCGAGAGGCGGCGGCGATTCGCGCGGCATCGCGGCCGAGTCCGTCGGAGAGATCCATCATGGCGTGGAGCTGTGTTCCGAGCGTGTCGGCGAGGGCGCGGGCTTCGGTGAGGCGGGGTTCGAAGGTGAGGTGCTTGCCGAGGCCGGTGGATGGATCGAAGGAGCCGCCGAGTTTGCCGGTGACGTAGATACTGTCGCCGGACTGTGCACCGGAGCGGAGAACGGGTCCGCGAGTTGGGTGCGTGGAGCCGAAGACGGTGACAGTGAGTGTGAGCGGATCGGACTCGCGCGGGAGGGCGGCAATGTCGCCACCGACGAGGGGGCAGTTCCAGTGTTCGGCCCAGCGCTTGAGAGCTACCGAGAGTTCGTCGGCCTTTGCCTGATCGAAGTGTTTGGGGAACGCGCCTGTTGCGAGAGCACAAATAGGAGTGCCGGCCATCGCGGCGATGTCGGAGATCGAGCGGGCGATTGCTTTGCGGGCGATGAGGTCGAGGGGCGTGCCCTTCTTGAAGTGGCGGTCTTCGATGACTTGGTCGACGGTGAGGAGGCAATCGGTGTTGCCGATGCGGACGACGGCGCAGTCGTCTCCGGGGCCGGTGAGGACGTGCGGGAACCGGGCTCCGAGGTTGGAAGAGCGGGAAGCGATCGCGGCGAGTAGGTCGGATTCGCGCAACGGGGGAGGGTAGCGCAAGGGGCTGAAATTCAGGAAGGAAGGTGAGCAGGACACGGCCCGGAAGGGCGTTGCCACGCTCAGCGGGCGAGTCGGGTTGTGAAGCGGCGAAGGGTGCCGGAGAGAAGCAGAGCAACGGGGAAACCGATGAGCCAGCCGAGGGCGGTGGCTTTGAGGGTGCGTGCGGGCAGATAGGAATTCAGGCCGAACCAGGCGATGGAGAGGATCAGGGCGCAGCAGGCGGCGATGAGGAGCGTGAGCAAGGCGAGAAAAAGGAGATCGGAGCCTCGTTTGGAGAGCATGGAGTTGGTATCGGCTACGCTCGCATCTATGCCGCAGTCGCGCGACCCGGGAACTGTTGTTGTCCGTACCAACAATCAGCAAGCCATGGAATCGATTTCGGTCTTTGACATTTTCAAGGTGGGAGTCGGACCTTCGAGCAGCCACACGATGGGACCGTGGCGGGCGACGCAGCGGTTTTTGAAGGCGGTCTCGGAGCGCGCGGATTTGTCGCGGGTGCGGCGGGTGCGGACGGACTTGTATGGATCGCTCGCGAAAACGGGGAAAGGACACGGGACCGATCTGGCGGTGATCCTCGCGCTGAGCGGCGAAGACCCGGTGACGTGCGTGGTCGAGGGATTGACCGAGCGGGTGGAAGAGACCAAGCAGCGGGGCTTGCTTCAACTGGCGGGGAAGCACGCGATCGATTTCGACTTTGCGCGCGATCTGATGTTCCATATGGATACGGCGCTGCCGTTCCATCCGAACGGGGTGACGTTCACAGCGACGCTCGATGATGCTTCGGTCTATTCGGAGACGTATTACTCCGTGGGCGGCGGGTTCGTCGTGCAGGAAGGTGAAGCGCCGAGCGGGAGTCATGCCAAGACCTTGCCTTTCCCGATCGAGCACGCGTCGCAGTTGTTGGCGTACTGCGCGATGCAGGATGCGAGCATCCCGCAGATAGTGGGGCGGAATGAACTGACGTGGCGGAACGGGGCGGAGATTCGCGAGGGGCTCTTGCACATCTGGCGGGAGATGCAGGCGTGCATCTGGCGCGGGTGCAACACGGAGGGCGTGCTGCCGGGCGGGCTGAATGTTGTGAGGCGTGCGGCGAAGATCAGCCGCAAGTTGCTGAAGACGGAAGCAACCGAAAAAATGCCCGACTTTGATGAGTGGATGGGCGGCGTGGCGGTGAGTGCTCGCGACTTTGAGTCAATCTTGAAATGGGTGAGTGCGTTTGCGCTGGCGGTGAATGAAGAGAATGCGTGCTTCGGACGAGTGGTCACGGCGCCGACAAATGGTGCCGCGGGCGTCATTCCTGCTGTGATGATGTACGCGAATTGCTTCAAGAGCATGAGCGATGATGCGACGATCGACTTCATGCTGGCGGCCGGTGAAGTCGGGAGCCTCTTTAAGAAAGGCGCGACGATCAGCGCGGCGATGGGCGGGTGCCAGGCGGAGATTGGGGTGAGCAGCGCGATGGCGGCCGCGGGGTTGACGCAGGTGCTGGGCGGCTCGCCCGGGCAGGTGCTGATGGCGGCGGAGATTGCGATGGAGCACCATTTGGGCATGACGTGCGATCCGATTGGGGGTTTGGTGCAGATTCCGTGCATCGAGCGGAACACGATGGGGGCGATCAAGGCGATTACTGCCGCGAACGTGGCGCTCGAGAGCGATCCAGCGAACGCGAAGGTGAGTCTTGATCAGGTCATCGCGACGATGTGGCAGACGGCCAAGGACATGAATCACAAGTACAAAGAGACGGCGGAGGGCGGGTTGGCGGTGGCGGTGAGTATCAGCGAATGCTGAAACCGCTGAGTGATGTGTGAGGACTTCCGCGCTTTGAACAGGATTTCGCGCCGGTGCAGGGAAAACCAAGGTTTTCCCTGCAACCCTTTCCTTTGAAGACATGGCGCGAATCTGCGCTGGTGATGTTTGGGTGAGCCGGTTGCAGTTGTTCGAACTTCGGGAGCTTGCGCATGGGGTTGCCTCGGTGGGTTCGGAAGATGATGAAGGGGACGATTGTCGATTCGTTCCATCAGTTGTGGTACGAATCGAAGACGACATGGCGCGGGAACACGTTTCTGGGGCATCCGATTCAGCAGTGTCCGCTCGATCTGCAGCTCTATCAGGAACTGGTGTTCAAGCAGAAGCCTGCGTGGATATTGCAGACGGGGATTTTTTCGGGCGGATCGCTGGTGTATTTCGCTTCGATGCTGGATCTGATCGGTGCGCCGGAGAGCGCGGTGGTGGTGGGGATTGATATTGAATTGAGGCCGGAGGCGAGATTGCTTTCGCATCGGCGGATTCGGACGATCGAGGGGAGTTCGGTGGATGCGATGGTGGTGAGCCGCGCGAAGGGAATGCTGCCGCCGGGCGCGGGACTGGTGATTCTGGATTCGGATCACAGCGAGAAGCACGTTCGAGCGGAACTGGATGTGTACGCGGAGCTGGTGCAGTTGGGCTCGTATCTCGTGGTTGAGGACACGAACGTGTACGGGCACCCGGTCTTTCGCAAGCACGGGCCGGGGCCCTTGGAAGCGGTGGATGATTTTCTGAAGGAGCATCCCGAGTTTGAGCGGGATGATGCGATGTGGGAGCGGAATCTCTTTTCGTTTCATCAGCGCGGGTGGTTGAAGAGAGTTCGGTAGAAATCGAGGCATCTCAGGCAGACGCCGGTGCGTTGCATTCGGGGCAGGGCGCGTTTGGTGGAAGACCGGCGAGGGAGTAGCCGCAGGATTTGCAGTGGCCGGCGCGACGACGTTTCATTCGTCGGGCGAGCGCGAGTGTCAGGGGAACGAGGGCGAGGGGAAATGCAAAGAAAAGTGAGTTCAGTGCGAAGTTGAGGGGAATGGGTCGCAGCGGAATTGTGCCGTCATTTGACAGCGATCTCATAGGAGTCGAAAAGACTCGCAGTCGCCATCGGGGACGCGGTAGCAGCTCGCCGTCGGGCGTGAAGAGAATGGAGGACATGCTGAGCAGGGGCCAACCCGAAGCGCGGCCTTCCCAGTAGGTGTATTCGGAACCGTCGTCAGGAGGAAGAGGCATCCAGTCGGGCCACTCACCGGATGGCAGTAACGCCGGCAGAGCCGTTCGATTCGGAGGAGGGGTTACCCGGTCGAGCCAGTTGGTACTGCCCATGATCCACGGCGGTTGGTGTTGACGTTTGGCGGATTGGAGGTTGGTCGCGATACGTTGAGCGGTTGGCGCGTTGATCCGATGTGGGCTTCCGGAATGCGTGTAGATCGAGACAGCGAAGCAACCGTGGCTATACAGGAAATCGACCGGAAAAACGGCGTTGTCGCTCGGTCGTCCAGTCTTTTGAGTGTTCGCGAAAGCGGAACTACTGAAGGTGTAGATTTGCGATGTGCGCAGCGCCAGCCACCACGAGACGGCGATATTGGTCAGTACGCCGCAAAGAAGGCAGATGGCGAGGGCGATGAAGAGGCGGCGGTGTTTGAGCATCGGAAGTGTCCGCAGGTGGGTATGGTAGTGAAATGTCCAACGAACCCCGGTACTGCTGCGCGATACTGATGGATTCGCGGGGCAGGTACGTGTTTGAGCGCAGGCCTCAAGATGAGGCGGATGCGCCGGGGATGTTGACGTGCTTTGGTGGGGGACGCGAAGAGCGCGAGGATGCGGAGTCGTGCTTGCGGCGCGAGCTACGGGAAGAACTTGGGTTTGAAGCGGGAGAACTGGAGCGCGTGTTTACGCTGCGCACGCCTCGGGGTGAGGCGTGGTTCTACCGACTTGCGCGTGGCGCGACTGGTCCAGAGGAGGGGACGGTTCGCGCGCTTGAACCGGGGTTTGAAGTTGTGTGGGTGGACTCAGCGACTGCGCTGATGAAGGAAGTGGGGGCGTGGCATCGCGCGGTGCTTGAAGCGCTTGCGCGGGGTGCGTGTGAGGCGACGGTGGAGTGATGGATGAATCGGGTTCGCGCGAGCCCGAGTTTTGCGCGGGAGCTCTGCGCGAAATAGATTCGGGCGCTGCCGGTTGGGGGCCACGCTTTTGGCGTTGTTCTTCAGCCCGGGCTTTCTCGTCGCGTTCGATGCCGGCGAAGTAGCCGGGTTGTTCGGGAAGCGGCTCGCGGCGGGCTTGTTCAGATGCAAGAGTGGTCTTGCGCGAGTGGTGGGGCATCTCGCGGAGGACGAAGCGGGCAAGGGTGTTGGAGGCGCGGATGCTGAGGCTGGGGTCGGGGTGGCCCATTTGCTGGCGGAGGCGGTCGATGAGTGCCGCGGCATGGACGGAGGCGCGGGCCTCGGCGATCTGGCGGTTGGCCTCTCGATAGAGGCGGATGTATTGCTGAACGGGTTTGGTGAAGAACCAGTCGAGGAAATCGCTGAGCGTGACGTTCAGCTTCTTGGCGATTTCGGGGATGGAAGCGTCTCCTTCGAGGACTTCCGTGAGCTGGTCGGTGGAGAACGCGGTTTCAGACATGGTGTAGGCCTCCTGTAGGGATGAAGTGGTGGAGCGGACGTGGTGCAAAGGGACAGGGATAGCTTACCACAATACGAACAGAACTGTTTGGTTTTTGGACGGATTCGATCAAAAAGTGCAAATTTTCGAAAAGGGGCGGTTTCGGCGTTCTGGAAGGCTCGGGGAGGGAAGAAGAGCCTTGGGAGGCGGCAGGCAACTGGGCGGGATCCTGCAAGCGGCGGGTGGCAGGATTTAGGACACTGGGAAGTACACTTCGAGCGGGGATTGGGACGCGGGCCGGGGGTAGAAACGGGGCCTTCATGCCGGTGATTGCTGGACTGCTTGCCATTCGGGTCGTTGCCCTCGCAGGGTTTCTGCAGCAGGTCGAAACGATTTCTGGGGCGGCCGATGCACGCGCAGAGGTGGCGCGGATCGCGCTGGCTTCGGCGGGGCTGCCGACTTCGCTTGCGCCATTGATTGTGCCGCGGAGTGCGGGTTGCTTCGAAGAGGGAGCGGCGATCACTCCGGAGATGCTCGCGCTGCTGGATCGGGCGATGGGGCGAGATCCGTTCACGGATCGGTACAACCTGATTGACAGGTGGGGCGGATGGGATGGTTATGCAGAGCCGGTTGATTTGACGTGGAGCCTGATGCCCGACGGTGTGATACTCGGGAACGCCGGGTATCCAGGCGAGACGGATTCACCGAATTCGTTGTTCGCGACAATGGATGGAAACTTTCCGAGCCGCGAACTCTGGATCGGGCTGGTTCAATCGTGCTTTGACCGGTGGAGTCAGGTGAGCGGCATTCGCTTTACGCGGGTGACGGACGGCGTGCATGAGTGGGATGACGGAGCGCCGGCGATTTCGTCGTATGGCTCGGCAACGCGAGGTGATATCCGGATCGGGATGAAGCCGATCGCGCCCAACATTCTTGCGTACGCGTATTACCCGACGATCGGCGACATCACAATGGACTCGTCGGACATTGGCGGTTTCGCGAATCCCGCGAGCAACTATCGCTATTTCCGCAACACTTTGCAGCACGAACTGGGACATGCGATCGGGTTAGCGCATGCGTGTCCACCGAACGGAACCAAGGTCATGGAGCCGGCGGTCAATACGGGCTTCGACGGTGTGCGGCACGACGAGATACGAGCGGCGCAGCAGTTTTACGGCGACGCGTACGAGATCAACGACACGCCTGCTGCGGCGGCGGATCTTGGAGCGCTGGCGCCGGGCGTGGCTTTCACTTTCGGCACGCCGCCGAGTCCGGCGGTGACGAACGGATCGGTGCTGGGGATCAGCCTTGACGATGACGTGGACTATTTCAAGATTTCGGTTTCGGGGCCGACGCTTCTCTCGTCGACGGTGTCTCCGGTCGGAGGTGTATACGCAAGTGGGCAGCAGAACGGCGATGGCACATGCACGCCGGGCACCAGCATGAATTCGTCTCAGATTCAGAAGCTGCAGTTTGAACTCTTTCGGAACGATCTGAGCTCGCTCGGTGTGTCGTCTGGAACTTCAACGACGACGCTTTCGCGCCGACTGATTCCGGCGGGTACGTACTTCGTCAAGGTGTATTCGATTGTGCCGCACGGGTTTGACAATGCGTCGCAGCTGTACACATACAGCGGCAACGCGACGCGAGCGGTGGTGAACGCGAGCACGGGCGCGGTTCGACGCATCGACGTGTCATGGGCGACGGCGCTTTCCGGTGCGACTTATGAACTCTTTCGTGCGCCGGTGATGTCACCGGGGAGTGAGATTTCGCTCGGAAGTGTGACGAACACCAGCTATTCGGATTCGGACGTGGTCGCGGGCGTGCAATATCGCTATCGGATCATCGGAACGCAGCCGGGGGGCAATCCGGTTGAGTACGAAATCGGAACGGGCATCGCGCTGAACGCATCGTGTCCGGCGGATTTCAATTCGGATGGGCTGGTGGATGATGGCGACTTTGTGGTCTTTGTTGCGGCGTACAACGAACTCGAGGTGCCGCCGGCGAATCCGTGGTGCGATATGACGGCGGATCTGATGGTGGATGATCAGGATTTCGTCGTGTTTGTTGCGGCGTACGACGCGCTGGTGTGTCCGTGAGGGAGAGGGAACAAGTCAAAGCGATTGCTGAAAGCGCAACGCAGGCCGAGTGGATGTTTGTAAGGACTCAGTTGAGAATGAATCGCATGTGCAATTGATCGCTTGACTCGGGGCGACCGCGGGCTATTTTTCTCCCCAACTCGCGGAACATTGCGAGGCGTTGCAGATCGAATGGACACTATGACACACATCGAAGCACAACTCAGGAACGGCGACTGGAGCATGCGCTCCGTGCTGGATTGGAATTTGGCTCCGAGGTGACTCGATCGATGTGATCGACTTTCAACCCCGGAGCATGACTCCGGGGTTTTTCGTTTGGGGTTTTTCGTTTTGGCCTGTATTTCAAGCGGTTTGGATGAGTTTGCTTGGCGACAGAGCGCCCGGGCAGATTGCAGGAAAGAGGTGGGCTTGATGAAGAAACACAACACGTCTCAACCCCGGCGATCGGCCGGCGGCGTGCGCGGAGCCATTGGTTCTCTGCGCCCGTTCCGCTCTCGGCGTCGGAACATTGCCTGGGTTGTTGCCCTTTAGCTCAATTGGTAGAGCACTGAGATGTAATCTCGGAGGTCGCGGGTTCAACTCCCGCAATGGCACCACTGGTAACTCCGCAAGGAGTGAGGGTTCGAATCCCTTCCGACTGTGAATCGGAACAAAGGTGGGTCGAGGGCTGACGACAATCGCAAAGCCTGCCGCGGCATGCGACGGGTGCAGGGGTGGCCCTGCGCGCGTGCAGCGGCAACGCGGGATCGGCCAGCGGGCGCCGACTGCCGCCATGAGAAGCGACACGACGACGCGCTGCAGCGACGGACAGAGATGTTCGGCAACGCAGCGAAGAAGCGTGACGCGGACTGTGGTGGATCGTCTCTCCCGTCGAGCCTGCGGGGTGGAGCGTGCGTCGAAGCTCTGGGCTCGCATTCAGAGTTCTTGCTGTTTGTGTTGATGGAGATGGGTTGTTTGGATGTGGAGTGGGGGTTTGGCCCTTGAAAGGAGGCCTTTGTGTTGACTGTTCGAGTTCGTAATTCTGAGCGTGGTTTGTTCCTCCGGTACGGCGAGTACGTGCGCGTCGTTGGGCCCGGTGTGCATTTCTTCGGGGACAAGGTGTTCAATCGAGTCCGAAGCACCGTCGAAGTGTTCTCAGTGCTCGACACGCGGCTGGTCACGAAGCATCTCGAGCTGGTTGCGCGCGATCCGCGCGCCCAGTCCGAGCTCGAGTTCGTGCGGCTCACCGACTCGCAGCGTGCGCTCGTCTGGAAGGACGGCCGGTTGGCCTACATCCTCGGGCCCGGGTTGTCGGCGTTCTGGAAGGCTTCGGGAAAGCTCGAAGTCGAGACGTTCGACATCAGTGAACTCCGGTTCGAGAGCCCGCGGATGGACGCGGTGCTCTCGAATCCGGATGCGAAGGCGTTCCTCGAATGGGTCGACGTCGATACGCATTCGGAGGCGCTGTTGCTCGTCAACGGCGAGCTCGTCACGACTCTGAAGTCGGGGCGCTACGTCTTCTGGAAGGGCGCTTCCAAGATCCGTCTTGTGCCGGTGGACCGGCGCGAGCAGATCGCGGACGTTGCCGGGCAGGAGATCATGACGAGCGACAAGGTGACGCTGCGCGTCAACTTGCTCGCGACGTATCAGGTCGTGGATCCGGTGAAGGCGGTGACTTTGGTCGCCGACTACGCGCAGGCGATCTACCGCGAAGCGCAGCTCGCTCTGCGCGCGGCGGTTGGAACTCGAACGCTCGACGCGCTCCTTGGCGACAAGGAGACGATTGGCGGCGAGGTTGCGTTTGTGCTTTCGAAACGCGCCGTCGAATTCGGCGTCGCGATCCGTGGCGTCGGACTCAAGGACATCATCTTGCCGGGTGAGATGCGTGTCATCCTGAACCAGGTCATCGAGGCCGAAAAGCGTGCTCAGGCCGAGAGCATCAAGCGGCGTGAGGAAACGGCGTCAGCTCGGAGCCAGGCGAACACCGCGAAGTTGCTCGCAGAGAACCCGGTGCTCGCACGGATGAAGGAACTCGAGGCGCTGCAGGCGATCCTCGCGAACACGAAGGCGACCTTCGTGTTCGGTTCCGGCGACTTGACGGCTCAGGTCAAGTCGCTTGTGGGATCCAAGGAGTCGACGTAAAAAAATCGGGGCGAGCCGTTCAGCGGCTCGCCCCGTTTCTTTTGCGTTCAATTAATCAGCGGCCGAGTGCCTTAGGGCTTGGCCTTCTTCGGTCCGAGGTTGCGGAGGGCGACGAGGTCGAACTCGATGGTGACGGGGACATCGCCGGTGCGGGTGCCGCCGGCTTGGGGGTTCACCTTGTTCATCTGGGCGGGGACGATGAGCTTGCGCTTGCCGCCGACTTTCATTCCTTCGACGCCGTACTGCATGGCCTGGAGTTCGCCGGGGATCCAGACGTAGGGAGCGGCGGCGGTGACGGTCTCGACGACCTTGCCATCGGCGCCGGTGATGGTGTGCGTGGTGACGGCAACGCACTGGCCGGCGGCTTCTTCGCCGGTACCTTCCTTCTCATCGATGATCTGGAGCGCATCGGTGAGCTGGATGATGAAGACGAGATCGGAGTTGGGCGGGATGCTGGCGCCTGCGCCGCGTTCGCCGTAACCCATCTTGGCGGGAACGGTGAGGCGACGGATGCCGCCGATCTTCATTCCGGGAACGCCCTTCTGCCAGCCTTCGATGACGCCGGGGAGCGCGAAGGAGACGGGATCGCCGCGGCGGAAAGCGGAGTCGAATTCTTTGCCTCCGTCTTTGAGCGTGCCGTGATAGAGAGCGACGACTGCGCCGCCGGGCTTCACTTCGTAGCCGTCGCCGATCTTGAGGTCTTCGATGATGAGGCCGCCGTCGAGTTCCTGGCGGTTGACGACGGGGCCGTCGGGAATGGCGATCTTCGGGGGAGGTGGCGGGAGGGCGTCGCCTTCGGGCTTGGCGGCCGGGGTGGCCTGGGCCGGAGTGCCCTGGGCCGGAGCGGCGGTGGGCTGCGCTTGATAGGGCTTGGCGGGTGGGTCACCGGCGAGGCAATTCGCGGCGACGAAGCTGGCGACGAGAGCGGAGATCATGAGACGCATGGAAGGCTTCCTTTCAATAAGGGATGGAAGGGTAGCCGGGGAGGCGAAGGCGGTTGGATAGTCTGGCGGGCATGCCCCCGGTTCTGGAACCAACATTTGTCTTTCTGCTGGTAGCGCCGCCCGATGGGATGCCGGGTGGCCGGATGGCGGAGCCGGGGTTGATATTCGCGGGCTCGCCACCGATGTTGTATGTCGCCGAGCCGGTGTGGAACGCGACGTGGGCGCGATGGTTTGGTTGGCACTCGCCGACGATCGCGGGGTCGGTCATTTTGGCGACATTGCTGGCGGCGGTGTGGTGGATGAGGCGCGTGATCAAGCGGCCTCGGCAGGCGGGGCGGATGTACTGTCGCGTTTGCAACCAGCAGTTGGCGAAGCCGCAGTTGATGTTGAATGAGGAAAAGCGGGCGGTGTGGGCGGATGCGGAAGCGAAGTGTCCGGAGTGCGGCGTGCGGCACAAGCGCGGTCCGGTGCGCGGGCGGCTGCAATTCGCTCGAATGATGCCGGTGTTGTTGGTCGCGCCGGTTGTGCTTTTTGTGTGCGGACTGGTGATGCTTGCGACGCTTCGGTTTCAGCAGCCGAGTGTGTGGACTGGGGGGACGTGGCCGGTGTCGGGTATGGAGAAGTTGCTCGGTGCGTGGTCGCTTGGGCGGCGCGGGATCACGACGAATATGCAGTCGACGCGGCTGTGGCGGGTTGATCCACGCACCGGTGCGAAGGAACAGATGGGGCGGTTTGATTCGTGGAATCTGGCGTACATGGAGTTCGTTTCGCCGGACGGGAAGTACGCGGTCGCACCCGTGGAAAATGGGCGGCGGATGATGGTGATCGACCTGACGAGCAAAGCCCGCGCGGTGTATGCGGCGGGGACGGATTTCTTGAGCAATCTTTCAATGAGGAGATTTTCGCTCGACGGGACCCGGGTCTTCATCGATAAAGCGACATATCGCAATTCGGGGACGCTGCACGAGCTTGTGACTTTCGAGCCGGCGACGGGGAAGTTTGAGACGATTGCATCGGTCGCTTTGCCGACCGGAAATCCCAAGGCGGGTACGTATTCGACACAGAGCTATCAGTTTCGAGAGACGCCGGAACGAGTTGCTTGGGTTGAAAAATCGGATGTTCGGAGCGCGACGGGGAGGGGAGAGTCGTCTGTGCTGCGCTGGGAAGCGGATGGAAAGAAAATGGAGCGGTCTGACGGTTCGGCGGCGGGGAGTCTGCAGATTGAATTAAGCGACGACGGGAACGCGTGCATCGTTTCGGATGTCATGGCGCGAACGACGAAGGCGTTTGATTTGAAGACCGGCGATGATTTGGTGACGATGCCGCGGGTGGGAGATTCTCAGGAACGCGATCGGGCGGGACCGCGGATTCCGGGGTATTCGGCGACTGGCTTTGTGACCATCATGTCTGCGAAAGGTGTGCCGCGGGAGGTGGGGCAGTTGTCGGTGTCTGCGCAGGGATGGTCGGCGATGGGATCGGCGGATGGAAGGTTTGCGGCTGCGCAGAAGGAGAGGGATGTCGTGACGCGGATTGGTGCGATGCTGGGCGCGCCGCCGACGGTTGCGTGGAATGTGCAAGTGTGGGATTTTGAGAAGCTTCTGGATCGCCAGACGGATGAGCCACTGGGGAAAGCGGCTACAAAGAGTGCTGCACCCTAAGAAGCGCCCGAATCCGCGTTGGCAGATGCGGGCGATGAGAAGTTCATTTGTCAGGCGTGTGCCTTGCCGTTCTCAAGACTCTTTATGAGCCGCTCGCGGACCGCGGTGATCTTGGGGTCTTGCGGGCCGGGCTGCACGGCGGTCACGTTCCCGAGCATTTTGTCGGAGAGCATCATGGTGAGCAGAGCTTCCATGATGTTGCCGCTTTGCTGGCCGTTTGTGCCGTTGCCGCCGACGATCACTTTGGGAACCACATCGACGCGAGACTCTTCGATGGCTTCGGCGAAGCGGTTCATGACCGATTGCGTGAGCTGATAGACAGGGCCGCCGTAGGCGCGGACCTGTTCTTCGACGGCCATTGCCTGGGCGATACCGACTCGTGCGGCACGTTCGGCATCGGCATCCGCGATGAAGCGGATCTTGCTCGCTTCCGCCTCGGCCATGGCTTTGACCCGCGCGGCTTCCTGGAGCGAGCGCTGGTATTCGGCCTTGCCCTTGTTGGTTTCGATGGCGACAGCGATCTCCGATTCGGTGAGCTTGCCCTGCTGTGCGGCAAGACTCTCGGCCTGTCGGAGTTCGCGTTCCTGAACTGCCGCTTTCTCCTGCTGGGCGTAGGTGTGGATTCGTTCTTCCGCGACCTGGCGGATGCGGAGCTGATCGAGGATTTGCTCGAGCTTGGTGTCGCCCTTGATGCTCTTGGGCGTACCGATCAGGACTTCCTCGAGCTGGAGGTTGTAGTAAGCGAACTTTTCACGCATCTCTTCCGACGCTTGCCGCTGGATGTTGCTGCGCTCCTGCAGGAGCTGGATGAGCGTGCGGGTTTGGGCCACGTTCTTGAAGTAGGCGGAGACCATCGGGTCGAGGGTCTGCTCGACGAGTTTCTGCACATCGCCGAAGCGCTGGATGACCAGCGGGGCCTTGCGGTAGTCGATGTGCACGACGACGCTGAGCGGGAGGCCGGGCTCGAACGCGTCTTTGGTGATGAGCGAGACCTCGGCGAGATGCTTGTCGAAGCTGTGATCGCCGACGTCGCCACTGATCCATTTTAAGAGGAAGTTGGTCGTGGGGACCATGATCACTTTGCCGGCGTAGGTGTTGAAGGCGTATTTTCCGGGGAGCAGAGGATCGCTCCAGACGCCCCGCTCGCCGGGCTTGACGAGTTCGCCGTGGCGATATTCGGTGCCCGAGAGATCCGTGCCGTGCTCGCCGGTGTAGGAGACGACGACGCCGACGTGTCCGACTTCGACGACGGTTTTCGAAATGAACTCGACCGTTGCGAAGAGACGGTTGATGTAGTAGGTGCCGTCGACGAGGACTTGGAACTGGCGGCCACGATGGCCACCGGCGGTGAGGAACTTTTCGGGATCCTGGAAGCTGTTGTGGCCGATCTCTCCTTCGCCACCAACTGAAGGAGCGATGATCTGACCCGCGACGAGGCCGGGGCCGTCATGGACTGTCACCACACCGACGATGTCGTCAGCGCCCTTGATCACGATGGGCGTGAAGCCGTTGCGATCATCGATGATGTCGGCCATTTCGCCGAACACCTTGGCGTCTTCGCGCTCGATGGGCAGGTAGTAGAGCTTCGAGTCGGTGATGACGACGAATTGAGCCAGGTTGATGGCGTAGGTGCCTTCGCGGAGGACTTTGCGCTGCGGGCCACGCTGGCCGCCGCAGGCGAGGAAATCGCGCACGTCTTCGAAGTTGCCGGCTTCGATGTTGGAGCCGAGCGACTGCGTCGGGTCGAGTGGCTTGCCGTCGCGGGCGAAGATGTACCCGATGTGGCCTTGCGGGATGGTGACCAGCGGTTGCTTGTGAACCTTGTATTGGAGAGGCATGCGCCAGTGGAGGCCGCCTCGGAGGAGTTCGGGCTGGTACCCCGCCTCGTCTTCGAGAGCGACGAATCCGTTGGCGACAGAGCCTTTGGCGGCGAAACGTTTTTCAACGACACCGACCATGTTGTTGGGGACGTGACGGACGCCGAGAAGGCCGAAGATGGCTGACAGACCCAGGATCGCGATAATCGCGATCAGGGCAGCGATCATGGTCGGGGTCGTTTCGAGCGCGAGACTCTGAACTCCGAGAATGGTCGCAAACATGGTTTGCTCCTTTGAAGATTCACCGGCTGAGCGCACCGGCCAACTAGGCCGACGCATGCCGGTCGTGGACAGGGTGAATGACTGGTGGACGCGTTGGCTTCGCACCTTGGGCCTCGCGATCGCGAGTATTACCAGTTGGGTACCACGCGGGCGGGGCCGAAGTGTGAAGCTAAAACAGCGACGACTAGGGTGGAGGAACGGGCTGCGTGCCGCGGACGCGGTGCGGGACGACGAAGCCGAGTTGGTCGCAGAGATCGTTCATGGTTTGGCGCACTCTCAGGAGCATTTGCCCTCCCTGGTGTACGTCGAACTTTGACTCGCAAAACGATATCGGGGTGTGCAGAGAAATCCATTTGGTGTCGGTGCGGCGTGGGGTAAGCCGTATGCGAGTCGAACGGGAGCCGAGCGAGGAACATGGCTGATTTGTCGTGAGGAACAGGGAGTTGGCAAACGCTTACGCGAAAGCGTTTGGGTTTGTGAAATGGATCTTGACTCAAGCCGTGCGATTTGTGGTTGAAGCCTGCGATTGAACGGCGAGCGCAGAATGGGATAGGCTCGGGAAATGGGCTCGGAGCTTGCTCCTGCAATTGTGATTCCGTTGGATGCTCCGCTGGCCGGCAGTGTGGCTGAGCCGTCGGTTGAGTTTGCGGGCTCGCCGCCGGCGCTGTTTGTCGCGGAGCCAACATGGGATCCGGACTTGGGGAGGTGGTTTGCGTGGCATGCGCCGGATATCGCGGCGGCAGCTTTGCTGCTGGCGATTGCGGCGACGGCGTGGATGCTGCTTCGATTGGCGCGTCGGGGTCGGCGATCGGGAGGGTTGTACTGCAGGGCGTGCAATCACGAGTTGGCGCTGCCGCAGGTGAGGGTGGAGGATGATGGACGAGGAGTTTGGACGAGTGATGAGGCGAAGTGCCCGGAGTGCGGGAAGCGGGATGAGCGCGGGCCGGTGCGCGGACGACGGAGGCGCGGCAAGGTGATTGCCGTGATCGCAGTCGGAGTTGCTGCGGGCAGTGTCTGCATATGGACACTCGCGACAACGCTCTGGATTGGTGGAAACACAGCGCAAAGTCCGAGCGAAACGTGGCCGGTAGCGGGGCTTGAGCGGGCGATGGGGAGTTGGTCGCTGAAGCGGCGGAATTCTGCGATGTTCTATCAGGCGTTTCGATTTTCTCGAATCGATCCCGCCACTGGCATGCGTGAAGAACTCGGCGCGGTTGATACGTCCACGCCTCGGATGTTCAACTTTGTTTCGCCGGATGGAAAGTATGTGGTCGCGGCGTCGCGTCGGAACCATGCGCTGGATGTGATCGACGTCGGAACCAGGCAACGGAAGCAAGTATCGTTTCAGTCCGGCAGTGCCGGTTTTCGAGCGTACTTGACCGTCGTGCAATTCTCGGAGAATGGGTCGCGGGTGTTCGTCACCAACACGGGAAGCAAGGACAAAGCGCGTCGGGATGAGCTGTTTTCTGTCGATCTGGCGACCGGCGAAGTAAAGTCCATCGCGGTCGTTGAGCATCAGGCGGAGTCGGGTCCGACGGGGAACGATTCGTATTCACAGTTTCTCGTTTCGGACACCGGAACGGACGTGACCTGGGTGCATCAAGTGTCGAAGCGGGGAACCTCCTATTTGCGAGAAGAGATCGTGCTCCGGTGGCAGTCGAGCGGTGAATGGCACGAGAGGCAGGAGAAGGCAGCGGGCCAGATGCTGATGACGCGAATCAGCGATGACGGAAGGGTTTGCGTACTGGAGTCGGGGGCGAACCGCAAGTCGTGGGCATTTGCGCTCGCCGACGGAAAGGATGTGGAGGAGGTTCCGGCACGGTTGCCAAAGGTGCGGGACATTCCGCGACGGTTCTTCGTGATGCCGGAGAAGAGCGGAACAGCGACCGTTCGTGACATCGGAGCGTTTGCGATGTCTCGGGCAACGTTGAAAGTGAAGTCATCGGGATATCCGCAATTTGAGCTTTCAAGCGGCGAGCGATTCGTTGCGGCGATCGGGGACAGGACTATCGAGCGGAACTGGATTTCGCGGATGCTGGGAGCTCCGGCGTTGAAGGGGTGGGAAGTGCGGATTTGGGATTTGCAGCCGCTGCTGGATCAGAAGTTTGGGGAAATGAGGCCTGAGACGAAGAAGCGGTGAGAATTACCGGGCGCGCTTCATGAGCAGCCGATCAACGAAGATGCCGACCGGCTGGTCATTCTCGTCCACGTATGCCCAGTCGATGACGTCATCGAGTTTGACCGCGACGCTTTGCCCTTTACGTGGCAGCGCTCTGTCGATCGGTTCATTCTCGATCACGCCGACAAGATCGTCGCCTTGGAATTCCGAGAACGAAAGCCAGATGAATTCCCCGTCCCCGGCAGCTGTGGGAAATCCAGCTTTGAAAAGAGCGTGGGCGCTTTGGCCGCGTGATCGGCATTGTTCTAGAAATTCCGGAAGCCGGATTCTGGCCTCCTGCTTTGCGCGTTCGATGGCGGCATCCCCGGCTTCGACGTGGTACATAGGAGCGTGCAACTTATCGTCGCCGAAAAGCTCGTCGAGGCGACCCTGTCTCAATTTGGTCTCGACAAAGTCTCCCGGTGCTGCAACGCGGTCGGTGGCGCGAAGGAGCAGAAGCATGCATTTGTCGTCGTAGAACTCAGCCGCGAGCCGCGCGAGCGGCTTATGGATCAGTTCGACCTGCTTTGGTTCGGCCTTGTCAATGCCCATGGCATCAACAGCGATCCAGCAGGTGTGGTTGGCGATTGCTTCGCGAGCAGTGGAACTTTCAAGGCTTGCGACGAGTTCGTCGGTTTTGGTGGCGTCGCCGTAAGGAGAATGGCACTGGATGAAGGCCATGGGTGGCAAGTTTTCAGCAATGAGCAGAAAGCCTTCGCCCTTCCCGCCGGGAAGAGGTATTTGGCGGACTTCAGGAGCGACCCCGAAGGCGCGGCTGAATGCGGCTTTCACATCGGCGTCGGTCAGATTGGAGTCGACACGACGCAGAAGAACAACTGAAAATGGCCCCCGCACTTTGGTGGTGCGGAGCATGAGGAAGAGAAAGGCGATGCCAAGGACAACGCACGCGGCGCCGAGCATAAACCACATAAGGACCTCCTCAAGAGATCTTACAAATTATCAAGATGAATGAACTCGCAACAAGGGCGTTCAATAAGTCACGCGCACTTAAAGAGATACAACCCAAACCCCATCGTCGCACGGCCATGCTTCTGATAGAGCGCGTGCCAATCGCGAGAGCGTTCGAGCATGACGGGTACATCGGGGTCGTTTGGGTTCTCGCGAGCGAAGCGTTCGATGTTCGCGGAGTATGCGTTCTCGTATGCGTCCCAATCGGCGTCGCTCGCGACGGTGGACCAGATGAGTTGAAGGCCATGCGCTGCGCCGAGTTGCTGATTGGATTCGTGCGTGCCCATTTCGTCCTCGGTGGCGCCGAAGGCGGCGAGGTAGGCGGGGTCGGGCTTTTTCTTCCAGTACCCTTCGCCCAGGAGGATGTGGCCGCGGCTGGTCGCGAGGCGTGCCATCTGTTCCATCGCCCGGTGTTTGTCGTGGAGAGCGTGCGAGGAGCCGACGCAGCTCACAAAGTCGAAGATTGCGCCGGGAAGAAGCGGAACGACGTGCTCGGCGTCTGTGAGGCGGAGATTGAGGCGACCGGCGACGTTGCGGGAATGTGCGCGAGCGCGGGCCTCGTCGAGCATGAATTGTGAGTTGTCTATGCCGAGTGAACGCAAGGGGGACGGGAAGCGCTCAAGGAGGCGGATGAGAAGTTCGGCTTTGCCGCAGGCGATGTCGAGGGCGGAGGCGAGTGGGGGAGCGGAGGGGAGTTGGTGAGCGGCGGCGACGAGGTCGAGGGCTTGCTCGATGGAAGCAGAGGAGATGGGATTGCAATAGGTGTGGGAAGAGTGAGCGAGAGCGGAGAAGCGGGCGCGGTCCATAAATGCAGGATACGAGAACACGAGCGAGGCGGATGAAGTAGTCTGACGTCGAGGGCATGATGGTTCCGACGATTGAACCGATATTGACATTGCCGCTGGAGGGTGGCCCGACTGGCACCGTGTCGACGCCCACTCTGTGCTTTGCGGGCGATCCGCCAGCTCTTTATTACTGCACCACTGTCTGGAACGATCCGCCGACCAAGATTGTGTGGTGGCATGCGCCGACGGCAGCGGCGATTGTGCTGCCGTTTTCATTGCTTGCTTTCTTGTGGTGTTTGCGGCGGTACTTTTCGCATCAGCGTGTGAAGGGTCGGCTGTATTGCCGCGGTTGCAATCATGAGCTGTCGGTCGATCAGGCGTCACTGGACGCAAACGGACAAGGCACGTGGGTGACGAAGACATCGCGTTGTCCGGAATGTGGGAAGCGATCGGTGCGAGGTCCGGCGAAAGGGAGCTCGCGAGCACTGCGGGCGGTGCCCGCGGCGATGACTGGTGCTTTTTTGCTGGCGTGCGGCATGATACTCGCGGTCTCGCTCAAGCCAATGGGGGCGCGCAACTATCCCGAGCCGACGTGGCCGTGGAGGGGACTCGAGAAGTCGATGGGCAGTTGGGCGCTTGTACGTCGGATGCCGTTGTACGGCGTCAGTGGATTTAAACGAATAGTTCGAGTTTCTTTTGATGGGTCGAAGCCAAAAATTCTCCTTCGCGACGAGGTGTCGAACTGGTCCGAAGGATTCATCTCGCCAGATGGCCGATTTGTGCTCAATGTTCCGTTTCACGACTGCAGCATTCTGTTTATCACGCGGGCAAGCGGCGGCGAACGACTCATGGTCAATTCCGGCGCTGACAAGTTTGATCTTGTGCGCCCCATTGGTTTTTCCAAAGACAATCGATTGGTGTATGCGCAGTTTGAGCAGCGTATGAAAAAGCGCCCACACCAGTTGTACGCGGTCGAGCTTGAAACGGGGAGCAAAACTCTTCTTGCCGAAGTAGAGCGAGAGCCATGGACCGGTAGAGGATCGAACAATCAACTCAATCCGCGGTTTGTAGTGCGAGATTTCAACGGAAAAGCCCAATGGGCCCTTCTGCAAATGCCGTTCAGCGACGACACTATCGATTCGATTCTCAACATTCCAAACGGGACTTCGATCAATCGAATTCCATTTCGATGTCGAGCTGAGTGGAATTCGCGCTTTCAGTGGCTGCCCGATGGGAGAAAAATCGAGATAGCGGATAGCACCGGATTTGGTGCCGTGCTTTTGGACACGCAGACCGGGCAAATCTCTTACCAGCCTTGTCTCTTTCCATTTGCGGGCGAAGAGCGCGGAATGTACGTGCAATCGAATCTTGAGGGGCATGGGTTGATGTCGAGGCTAGGGAAATCAATTGGCACGCTTGGCGGTGCCGGCGACTATCCGTCCGACCGGAGCTTCGCGGTTTCGCCCAACGGGCGGTGGGCTGCGGCGTATGTCGATGTCACGCCGAATCGGCGCGCGGGCCAGTCGCCAGACACGCAGGCGGAGATTTGGGTTTGGGATCTTTCGAAGCTTCCGGCGATCGATCCGGAGCCTGCCGCAAAGCAGTGAAGTGAATTCGCCTGGAACTGCCCGCCGCCCGCCATTTCCGCAAAATGCAAGTACTGGCTGCAAGGTTTCACCCTCTGCCGGCAACTCCTTAGGCCTTGGGGTGTGATGAAACCGGGCCGCGGCCGGAGTTGGTTATTTACTCGGTCGGCCAAACCGGGTCAAAACAAGGGGAATAGATATGAATCGCATCAACTTGGGTATCGCTCTGTCCATGGCGGGGGCCATGGTCATGCTTGCGGGAAAGGCAAGCGGGCAAATTCTGAATGGCGGCTTTGAGAACGGGTTTGTTCCCGCCTTTGGCTCTGGATACGTGCCTGCGCCTTGGAGCAGCACCGCTCCGGGGAACATCGTGGTGTCCTTTGACACATGGTCGGACAACGGCGGAAACGGCCTGCCACCGAATTCGGCCGGTTTGTTCACCGGCGTGACGGCGGCACAGGGGCATCGCTGGGCGGGTGGATTCAACTTCGAGAACATGAGCCAGCTCATGTCGTTCACGCTCACTCCGGGGCAGCAGTACAAGGTCCGGGCCTTGGTGCACGCTCCGAACATCAACGGCGGCTGGGTCTCGGGCGGGTGGCGTTTCGGGCTTGGCGCGACGGCGGCTTCCACACCGACGATTGTGGCGACGTTCGCGCCGACTGTGACCTGGTCGATGGGCTGGGTGCTTCAGACCGCCACATTTACGGCGCCGAGCAACTCCGCAAGCTTGGGGTATTTCTTTCCGCAGGTGTACAAGACCGGCTCCATCAGTACCTACATGGCGATTGACGCCATCCGCATCACGCCGATTCCGGCGCCGGGCGCTCTCGCGCTGATGGGGCTTGGAAGCGTCGTATGCATGCGACGGCGTCGGTAAACGAAATCGAAGTTCGAAGCTCGAAACAGATCAATACGACACGCACGAACACAGGGGTTGAATCATGAAGATGGCAAAGTTGATCGCGGCGGCTGGAACGATGATGGTGGTGGGGATGACAACGGCTTCGGCCGCAATCTTCGGTGTGACGGGTTCGACCAACTGGTTGACGACACCTCCCGTGTCGTGCGTGCCTGGCGCGTTGAATGGGCCGCTGGCCTTCACGTGGGACGAGCAGCAAAACGCGACGACCTCGGGCCAGTACTGCGACATGGTGAACAACCCGGGCACGAGCGCCGGCGCGATCGCGGGGGTGATTTCCGGCACGTTCGACAGCCACTTCATCAGCTATCAGGACTATTCGGGCCTGCCTCCGGCGGTTGGTTCCGTGACGTTCACTGGCCAGATCATGGGCGTGATCTTCGTCGGCACGACGCTCGACGGCACGGATGTGCAGTGGGGCTCTGGCGGAACGACCTATCCGACGCTGTATCCCTTCCGCGGATTGAACTTCTCTTCCGCGTTCTCGATCAGCGGCAACACGATCACTTTCAACCTTTCCACGATCTCGCCGGTCATTGAAGTGGTGCAGATCCGCGTGCTGACGGCGGTGCCGGCGCCCGGGTGCGCGGCGCTCCTCGGTCTAGGCGGCATGGTGGCCTGCCGCAGGAAGCGGAAGGACTGAAAGCCAAGGTGAATTCAAGCGTTTCGCGAAGTGACCTCTCTCTCTCTCTCTCTCTCTCTCTCTCTCTCTCTCTCTCTCTCTCTCTCTCTCTCAAACCTCCAGGCAAAGGGCAGAACAATGAACTCTCTCAAGACTCTGATCGGCGTTTCAACTCTGGTGCTGGGCGCGACGGCGGCCTCGGCTTCGATCTCGGCGACATCGGGTGCGACGAACTGGCTTGGCTCGCCTCCTCCGAGCGCGGTGACCGGATTCCTGATGGGACCGCTGGCGTATGCGTGGGACGAACAGCAGAACGTGTTCACGACCGGCGTCTACTGCGACATGCTGAATAACCCTGGAAACAGCGGCTCGCCGGTGTCCGGCACAATCATCGGCGCGTTCGACAGCCACATGATCCACTTCCAGCAGCCGACTGGCGCGGCCGGTGTGACTGGATCGGTGACGTTCAGCGGCCAGATTATCGGTGTGATGTTCGTCGGGCTCAGCCTCGACAACACCGACGCGACGTTCGGCTCGTTTGGAACGCTGTATCCGTTTGCTGATCCGGGTCGGGGCCTCAACGGGTTCTCGAACTTCTCGATCAACGCGAATGTGCTGACTTTCAACTTCACCACAATCGTCCCGAACAAGGACGTGATCGAGATTCGCGTGCTGACGCACCCAGTGCCGGCTCCCGGCGCTCTGGCGATGCTCGGTCTCGGCACGATTTTTTCTGTGCGTCGTCGCCGTTGAGCTGCAAGGTCTCGGCCTCAAGAGTGAAGTCTTTACGAACACAAACTCAAACCTGAAGGAAACGGGCAATGAATAAGGTGAAGACTCTGATCGGCGGCGGCGTGTTGATGATGGGGGCAGTGGGCGCGACGGTCTCGTCGGCCGCGATTACCGGCGTTGCGGGCCAGACGACCTGGCTCGGCGCGCCCCCGATCTCCTGCACTCCGGGCACCTTGTTCGGACCGAATGCGTTTGCGTGGGATGAGAAGCAGAATCAGGTCGTCGCCAACGTGATGTGCGACCTGACCAACAACCCGGGCAACAGCGGCGCGCCGGTCTTCGGCCTGGTGAGCGGCCTCGTCGACAGCCACTTCATTCACTTTGAGCAGAACACGGCGGCGACCCTGGTAAACGGTCAGGTGACGTTCGCGGGCAAGATCCGTGGTGTGATGTTCCGGCAGAACACCCTCGATATCAGCGACATTCCGCTCGGCTCGCCGGGTACTGTCTATCCGACCGGATACGGCTGGCGCGGGCTGAATGCATCGTCGTTCTTCTCGATCAACAACAACGTTCTGACGTTCCACTTTGACGGACCGCTTCCGACGCTCGACATTCTGCAGCTTCGTGTTCTGACCGAGCACGTCGTGCCGGCACCGGGTTCGATGGCGCTTCTGGGCCTGGGCGGCTTGGTTGCGGCCCGCCGTCGTCGTGCGTGAATGTCTCTCCTCTCCAACTGAAATCAACCCGCGAAAACACTCTTCGAAAAGGATCTCCAGTCATGAATCTCCTCTCCAAAGTTTCGCTTGTGACCCTCGGACTTACAGCTTTGCTCTCGAGCGCGAACGGCGCGATCACTTCAGTCAGCGGCCAGACCACATGGCTTGGGTCTCCCCCGGTGTCGTGCTGGCCGGGCCTGCTGACGGGTTTCAACGCATACGCATGGGATGAGCAGCAGAACATCACGCTCGCAACGCTCGCGGTCGACATGACCAACAACCCGGGCACGAGCGCGTTCATGATTCCGGGGCTGCTCGGCGGGACATACGACAGTCACTTCATTCACTTCGAGGGCATTCCAGGTGTGATCAGCGCGCAGGGAACGGTGACGTTCGCGACCAACATCGTCGGCGTGATTGTCAAGCCGCTGACGCTCGACAACTCCGACTTCACCTGCGGCGCATTCGGAACGTCGTATCCGACCGGCTATCCGTTCCGGGGCACGAACACCTCGATCCCATCGTTTTTCTCGATCAACGCCAACACCATCACGTTCAATCTCGCGGCAATCTCGTCGCTGGGCGAAGTGGCGCAGATCCGCGTGATCACCGATGCTGTCCCCGCGCCGGGCGCGGCGGGATTGCTCGCGATGGGCGGGCTGGTTGTGGCTCGGCGCCGACGGAACTAACACAAAAACTTGCACTCAGGGCCTGGAGGCCTGCTTCGCGGGTGCGCCGATCGCCCACCCCGCACCGGAAACGGAGCGGAGTGGGCGGTTGTATTTCGCGCGGGCTGCTCTATTTCGGCATCACGCTCGATTTATCCGGCGCCGGCACAAGCTTCACTGGCTCGACCGGCTTCTCCGCGATGCGTTTCTGCATCTCCGCGATTGCGCGATCCAGCTGCGTGTCCTTACCCTCGGCTTCCTGATCCGGCGTGTTGTCGATATCGATATCCGGATCGACGCCGTGGTTTTCGACGGTCCAGCCTTGGCGCGGCTCGAACCACGCGAACTCGGGCTGGGTGGACATGCCGCCGTCGATGAACGGCTTGTCGCTTCGGATGCCGACAACGCCGCCCCAAGACCGCTTGCCAATGACGGGGCCGAGCTTATTGAGCTGAAACGAGCGGGGAAAGATGTCGCCGTCGGAGGCGGACCAGTGATTGATAAGGACGGTCTTGTATCCCTCGTGCGTGCCTTCGGGGAGGCGCGAAATCGAGCCGCGGCGGGGGACGTCATACGCCCAGACCTGACGCTTGAGGCGCTCGATGATCATGGGCGAGACATTTCCGCCACCGTTGTAACGATCGTCGAAGATCAGCGCCTGCTTGGTGAGCTGCGGGTAATAGAACTGGATGAACCGGGTGAGGCCCGCGCCGCCCATGTCGGGCAGGTGCATGTAGCCGATTGTGCCGCCGGAGGCCTTGTCCACGTATTCGCGGTTGCGCCGGGCCCAATCGCGATAGACCAACGCGTGCTGATCCGAAACTGCCTTGATCTGGATATCGCGGGCGTCGGAGCGATCCGGCTTGGAACCGACAGTGATGACAATCTCCTGCCCCGCGAGTGTGCCGAGGAGTTGATAGACCTCCTCGGTGGGCGGGACATCGCGACCATTGATGGCCCAGAGATAGTCGCCTTCCTTCACGCGCGCGTGCGGTGCGAGGAGCGGATTCGGATAGGCGGTTTCCCAGGCTTCGGGGCGATAGATGTGGGAGAATCGGAACGCCTTCGCTGCTTTGTCGACGGTGAGTTCCGAACCGAGGAGGCCGGTGTTGATTGAGCGTGAGCCTTCGACGTCGCCTCCTCGCACGTAGGTGTGCGAGGTGCCGAGTTCGCCGAGGAGCTGGCCGATGAGGTCGTTGAGCTCGTTGCGGGTGGCGATGCGAGGGAGGAGCGCGCCGTAGCGATCCTTCATCGCGTTCCAGTCGATGCGGGCCATGTCGGCCGACCAATAGAAATCACGCTGCAGACGCCAAGCCTCGTTGAAGATCTGCGACCACTCTGCCGCGGGATCGACGAGAAGGCGGAATTTTGAGGGATCGACGGAGTCTTTGGGCTTCTTGGACTTCGGGCCCTCATCGTCGCCGGGCTTCGAGTCTGTTCCGGTGAACTTGATTTCGTCGGCACTGCGATACGCGATCTTCTTGTTGTCGAGGCTGAAGGTGTAATCACGGATATTGGTAAGGAAGGGCTCGGCCTTCTTAGTTTCAAAGTCGAAAGCAAGGAGCGTGGTACGGGCGCGGGAATCTTCGCCGTCTTCAGGTTCATCGTTCATGCCGCTGACAGGAACTTGCGCGATGAAGACTTTACCTTCAGTCGCGTGCAGGCCCACGAAGTTGTCGGCGTTGATCGGGAACTGGAAGACTCGAGCTTCGAGCCCGTCGGTCTCGATCTTCATCTCGGGGAGCATGGGCTTTTCGTCTTCGTCCTTGTCGCTGTCCTTTCCCGCGTCTTTGTCGTTGGATTGACCTTCTGCTTTGCCATCACCCTTGTTGTGCTTGTGCTTCTTGTCCTTCTTCTTCTCTTTCGGATCGAGCATCTCGTCAGGCACGAAGGGCGAGAGTCCGTCTGCCGCCAGCACCAGCGCATACGGCTTCACGCTTGATGCGGTGATGAAGTTCCACTCGTGCTGATCGACAAGCGGGTCGAACGTGCGGCTGCTCAGGAAGTAGAGGTATTTGCCCGCGGGGTCCCAGGTGAAGGCGTGATCGTTTGTGAAGGAGGTCGAGACCGGAAAACTCTTTTTCTGCTCGAGCGAATAAATGCGAATTTCGTTCGCTCCGTACCCCAGTCCGTCCTTCGCGTCGCGCTGCCTGGCGTAAGCGAGCCACTTGCCGTCTGGTGAGAAGTCGTACTCGCGAATTTCGCCGGCGGTGGAAGCGTCGACAGTCGTGACGTTCCCTGATTCTGCATCCACAACGAATAGCGACATCGTGAGGTCTGCGTAGGCGACATTCTTGCCGTCAGGCGACCAGATCGGATCAAAGATCCAGCCCTTGCCCTGCTTCGTTAGCAGTTTCTTCGTTCCGACTTTGGATACATCGAAGATCGCCAGCTCCTGCTCGCCGGTTTCGTCGGTGATCGCGACAACCTTCTTGCCGTCCGGGGAGAAGGCGGGCGCACGTTCGCGAACTCCGGACGATTGCGTCAGCTGCACTGTGCGGCCGGGTTTGGCCGGGCTGATCCACAGTTCGCCTCGTGAAGATGCCACCACGCGCGATCCGTCCGTATTCAAGCCATAGCCGTCGAACGTCTTTCCGGCATCTTCGTAGCGAGCTTGATTGCGCACGCGATCGGATGCGAGGTCAACGGCGATCTTCTTGTCTTCGCCCGTCTTCGCATCGAACACCCATAGATCCGCGCCGAGCATGTACACGATCTTTCCGCCCTGCATATCCGCCCAGCGGCAATCGAAATCCGAGTGCTTGGTGTGCTGCTTCACATCCGTGCCGTCGGGTTTCGACGAGAAGATGTTGGAGCGGTTGGTGGTGGCGTCGCGATCGGAAAGGAAGTACACCCGCTGATTGACTCCGTCGGAAGCGTCCCACATCGGAAAGTCATCGGTGCCGATCCAGTCGGTGATCTTCTTGAAAGTGTTGTTCGTGAGATCGCCGACCCAGACATCCGGCGCCGTGCCGCCTCGATAGCGCTTCCACGTGCGGAACTCGGTGGACCATCGGTTGAACGCGATCGACTTGCCATCGGGTGAGAAACTGGCAAGCGATGCAATGCCGATGTTGATAGGCGTTGCTTCGCCTCCCCCAACGGGAACTTCGAAAAAGAAATCTTCCCAGTGCACGGTCTTGCGCTGCGAACGGAAGACGATGGCCGAAGAATCGGGTTTCCAGGCAACGACTTCATCACGAGCCGGGTGATAGGTCAGCCGCTTGGGCGGTCCGCCCGCGGCAGGCATCACGTACACATCGCGATTGCCCTGATACTCGCCGCTGAACGCAAGCCACTTGCCGTCGGGGCTGAATTTCGGAAAGCCTTCCTGACCCGCATGGGTAGTCAGGCGCAGCGCGGGGCCCCCGGAAACCGGCACTTTCCAGAGGTCACCTTCGGCGGAGAAGACCACTGTTTCCCCCCAGATCGTGGGGAAGCGGTAGTAGCCGTCCGCTCCGAGTGCGGTGACGGACACGACGGAGGAAAGAGCCAGTGACATCCGGAAATATCGCATCGCCAACATCCTCTTTGCATGAACTGAAGACTGCCAATCGAATCGATGACGCACGGTAGCACGCCGCAGTTGGGATTCAGCGCAGGGGGCGATTACGTTGCAGCGGCGGAGAGAATTGCACCTTTTTGCATCAGCTCAAGACGACTTTCAACAGGAAGTAAGCGGAAAGCGCGATTTGCCAATGCGTTGATAGTCTTGGGAGGATTGAGTGACCTTCAGATACCAACCGTGGAACCGATCGCGGAGATCGAATTGGAGATGCCGCCGGCCGGCGGGCCGACCTTCGGCGTTTCGATAAAATTTGCTGGTGAACCGCCGGTTCTGTACACGACCGCATCTGAATGGAGTCGATGGAATCGGGATTGGGTTTGGTGGCATGTTCCGGATGCCGCGGCATTGACGATGTTGATCGCGCTGTCTGTCATGGTCGGCATGATGTGGAAGGCGCGCGGGCGCGGGCGCATGAAGGGCCGCGCTTACTGCGCCCGATGCAATCATGAGCTCGTCGCGCCCCAAATTGAGATTGCGCAGAGCGACCGGGCAGAGTGGAGCGATTTGAATGCCCGCTGCCCGGAATGTGGATCACGGCAGCCTCCCGAGATCGCGGGGGCCTATGCACGGCGTGTGAAGTGGAAACTGCTCGCATGGGCGACAGTCTTCGGGCTCTCCGGGACGATGTTCGCGATGACGTTGGTTGGAAGGGATAGAGCGAGGCAATCCGGGAGGCAACTGGCCGCCTGGCCGGCGGCTGCGCTGAAATCCGTATGGGAAGAGTGGCCGCTGTATCGAGCAACACCCGTGGAGGCGCTGCGGCGAACGGTTGTCTGGCGGGTGCCGCTGGACGGATCGGAGCCCGTGCGACTTCTGGTGGGTGGAACCTCGTTCACGGAACCGTTTATTTCAGAGAATGGGCGCGTTGTAGCCCTTCCACTCAAGCATGCGACCGGGATCACATTCCTCGATCAGCGAACAGGTCACGTTCGCGACGTTGTATTTCCGACAGCGCGAAGGATGTACCCGATGGTTGCCGGTTTTGGGCCCGAGGCCCGATCGGTGCTCGTTGCGATGGAGGCTACTGAGCCGACACGGATCGAATTTTGGCACGTGGAGACAGAGTCGGGCCACATCGCACGGGTGGGGCTGATCGACATCCCGAACGGTGAGCTTCCGATCATGCAGTTCATTCCACCTGTCGCGGTGGAAAATGAGCACGGAGTGCGTTGGGCCTTTGCGGGAGCGACGAATCGCACGGAAGGGTTCTACCGGGCCTTTGCGTTTGTCGGTGGTCCCGATGGGTGGAAGCAGTACGAAATGGATTACGACACACCACTGGCAAGTGCGCGACTCTCGCCGGACCTGTCGGGTGTGCGGCTCCAGTGGGATCCGGCCGAGAACAGACTTGATCCGAGCAGGAAGTTTTGGAACTTTGAAGCCGGGGTGGTGGAATGGCGTGCGAGCGAAGTTCCCGCTCCGCGAGTGGTAGTCGATCGGGCAACAACGAAAGCGGGCGTTGGCCTGAACGCGCGTGTGCTCAGTGCGACCAGCGACGATCCGATCGCGATATTGGATGGAAGCGCGGGGCTTGGCTCAAACTGGCGGGCGTCATTGGATGGGCGATTTGTCGCGGGAGTCGTATCGCAATTCAGTCCGAGTTGGATGCAGCGGTGGACTGCGAAATGGCTGCCGGTGCGGACGGCGAGGCTGGTGGTGTGGAGGATTCCGATGCGCTAGGGCCTTTGTTCAACTTCGTGTTCCAGCTTGTCCGCTTCAGCCCCTACTCAATTTCTCGCTGCGCCGCAATCAGTGTCGCACGAACGCGCTTGCTGATCGGCTCTTTGCCACGACTGCCTTTGGGTGAGGCGGTTGTGAACGCGTTCAGCAGGACGTGTGAATCGCCTTCTGCGACAGTGGTTTAATGCTCGTCTTTGTCCCTCGCCCGCTCGGGGCGAACCGCCATAGACGCTGTCGCGACAATTCCGACAACGAGCGTCGCAAATTCGAGTCCGGTCGCCGTCACCAGATGCCGCACCGCGAACCGGGATATCTGGGAAATCACCGTCGCGGGCCGCGCCGTGATCGGCAACGGATTTCTGAAAAACAACAAGGAACAGGAGAGTCCGCAGTCCGGCTGAATCCGGAAGACAACCCGCCATGTCCGGTTTGGTCGGCGGTCGACCCCCGCCTCCCGATACTGCGTTTTCCGGATTCGGTCGTTGGCAGGCCCCGCTTCAAGGACATTGGATGCAACTCGGGACGCGGAATCAGGTACTGTTTGTCCTTGGTCACATTTTTTCGCGGAGACGAACGATGCACGCAGCGACGGCATTTCTGGGAAGCCTGGCGATGATTCTTGTTACGGCCACGAGCTCGGCTGCTGATGCGCCGACGCCTCCGGTCGCGCCAAAAAAACCGCACGTGGCAGAAGTTCACGGGCAGAAAATGTCCGACGACTATTTCTGGCTGCGCGAGCGAGAGAACCCGGAGGTGATCACCCATCTCAAAGCCGAGAATGCATACACCGAAGCGATGACCTCGAACCTGAAAGGGCTTGAGACAAAGCTGTACGAAGAGATGCTCGGACGCATCAAGCAGACCGATCTCTCCGTCCCGTATCGCGAGAACGGATATTTCTACTACTCGCGCACGGAAGAGGGCAAGTCGTATCCCATTCACTGCCGCAAGAAGGGCTCGCTCGATGCACCCGAAGAGATCATGCTCGATGTGAACAAGATGGCGGAGGGCAAGCCGACTCTGTTTATCAGTCCGCTCGGCGTGAGCCCGGACAACACGATTCTCGCTTTCGGCGAAGATCCGACCGGCGGCCGGATCGTGACCATCCGATTCAAGAATCTCAAGACGGGCGAATTGCTCCCGGATTCCATTCCGGGCACGGCAGGCGACATCGCGTGGTTCGGCGATAGCAAGACGTTTGCATTTGTCACCCAGGATCATGCGCTTCGCGCGGCAAAGGTCTTCCGTTCCGCGCTCGGGAAGGATCACTCGAAGGCGGAACTGCTGCTGGATGAGACGGACGAGCGGTTTGATGTCGGCGTGAGCCCGACGCTCAGCCGCAAGTTCATCCTCATGCACTCGACGAGCATGAAGACAGGGGAATACTGGTTCCTCGCGGCCGACAATCCGAGCGGTACGTTCCAGTTAATCGAGCCCCGGCGTCAGGGTGTTGAGTATTCAGTCGTCGATCACGGCGACAAGTTTTTGATTCGCCACAACGACGGCGCGATCAATTTTACTTTGGTCGAAGCGCCGATCGCGTCGCCGGGACGCGCAAATTGGAAGACGGTGATCCCTCACAACGAGAACTCCTATCTCACCGGCGTTACCGCGTTTAAAGACTTCCTCGTCCTTCAGGCGCGCGAAGGCGGCTTGGGAACGATCCGTATCCGCAAGTTCAGCGATGGCTCCGACCATGTCGTCCAATTCCCCGAAACGGCGTACTCGGTCTTCCCGCGTTCGAACGCCGAGTACGACACGTCCACGCTGCGCCTCAGCTATGCATCGTTCGTCACTCCGATGAGCGTCTTTGACTACGACATGAACTCGCGTTCGCTGACACTGCTCAAAGAGCAGCCCGTACTCGGCGGCTACGACCGGACGAAGTACACCAGCACGCGGTTCTTTGCCAAAGCGCCGGACGGAGCGGAGGTTCCTGTCACAGTTGTTCACCGCAAAAATCTGAAGCTCGACGGCAACAATCCGACGCTGCTTTATTCGTACGGCTCCTACGGCATCAACACCGAAGTCTCGTTCTCGAGCTCAATCCTCTCTTTGCTCGACCGCGGCATGGTCTACGCAATCGCCCAGATCCGAGGCGGCAGCGACAAGGGCCGTCAGTGGTACGAAGACGGTCGGATGATGAACAAGAAGAACACCTTCACGGATTTCATTGCCGCGGCGGAGGCGCTTGTCGCCAAGGGCTACACCAAGCCGGACAAACTCGCGATCCGAGGCGGCTCGGCCGGCGGCCTTCTTATGGGCGCTGTCGTGAACATGCGCCCCGATCTTTTCAAGGCGGTGATCGCCGACGTGCCGTTCGTGGATGTGATCAACACGATGCTCGACAAGGACCTGCCCCTGACGGTCGCCGAGTACGAGCAGTGGGGGAATCCCAACGAAAAGCCCGCCTTCGACTACATGATCACCTATTCGCCGTATGACAACGTCGCCAAGAAGGCGTACCCGGCGATCCTCGCGACGACGGGTCTGTACGACTCGCAGGTCTCCTACTGGGAGCCCGCCAAGTGGGTGCAAAAGCTCCGCGCGATGAAGACCGACAACAACATCATCCTCCTCAAGATCAACATGGACGCGGCACACGGCGGCTCGAGCGGGCGCTACGCCCGGATGAAGGAAGATGCGTTCCGCTACGCGTGGATGCTGAATCAGCTTGACATTCACCAGTAGTCTTTCGAAGCGCGATTCCTAAAAGCCGGGAACAAGTGAGCATGGCCGAAAAGATAAAGCCCCGGCGAAGTGCCGGGGCTTTGAGCTGAGGAGCCGAGTTACTTACCGGCCCGCGTGTTGCTTTACGCTGACCTTGCCGAGTGTCTTCTTCACGCGGCTGGTCTTAATCTCGGTGAGCAGACGCTCAGCGGCCTGCTTCTCATAGAGATCCGCGAACTTGAAGGGCTTGCGCTTCTTCCACTCCGCGCGGTGATAGGCATCGCTCGCGAGAATCGGGAAGAGGGCCGAGAGTTCACCGAAGACCATCTGCTCGTGGACAACATCGACCTTGCCCCAGGAGCAGGCTTCGCGGAGGGTCGAGCCGCTGAGAGCACCGTCGCGGCTGTCGGCGACGGTCATCTGGATGGCGTACTTGTGCATGCCGATGTCGCCGCGGGCCTTGCCCCCCTTGCGCTCGCTGAGGAGTTCAGCCGCGACGACGATGTCCTGTGCGAAGTTCTTGGGGACGCCGCCACCGAGCATGAGAAGGCCGGTGTCCTTGCAAGCCAGTTTGATATCAGTCAGTTCACGGAAGTCCTTGCCGCTGTCGAAGGCGACCTGACCACGGCCCTGTTCGATGGCTTCGGTCTGCTGCAGCACGATGCCGAAGCCGGCGGAGCAGTCGCTGAAAGCGGGGCAGAAGATCGGGACGCGCTTCTGATAGGCGGTCTTGACGAGCGACTCGTTCTTCGGGTGATTGTCGACGAGGTACTTACCCATCGCCTCGATGAACTCGCGGCTGCTGTACGCGCCGGGCTCGAACTTGTTGAAGATCTCGTACGTTGCGTCGTCGCAGTCGCGGAGATCGTCCTCGTTGATATAGGTGTCGTAGATGCGGTCGATCATCCAGTTGCGGAGGGTCATGTCGTCGACAGGAGGAGCCTCCGGCGAGCCGGGGGCGATGTAGTGCTTGAAGCCCAAGCCTTCGAAGAAGTCCTGATCGACGATGTTCGCGCCGGTCGAGACGATGGCGTCGACCATGTTGTTTTCGAGGAGCGTGATGATGGCCTTCTTGAGGCCGGCGGAGACGAGCGAGCCGGCGAGCGTCAGGATGACGGCGCAGTCCTTGTCCTTGAGCATCATCGAGTAGATGTCGGCGGCGTTGGCGAGCGTGCGGCTCGAGTACGCCATGTCGCGATACGAGTCGATGATCACGCGGGCATCAAAGCCGGTGATATCGATGTGCTCGATCGGGCGGGAGAGGAGCTGCTTTTTGGTCCAAGTGGATTTCGGGGACTTTGGCATGATGAGAACCCTTCGGCGAGATTCGCCGGATTCTGGCCAAGCCCCCCTGGCCGGTGTGAGATGTATGTTTGCCGCGGGGGTGACGCGACAATCAATGATATGCAGTCTCGGCGAGAATGTTCGCCTCGCCCGCAGCCCGGCGGCGCTGTTTTTGCGGCCCAAGTACGGGCCTATTCGCAAATCAGCCGGTCGTACGCGTTCGCGAAAATCACAAAGTCCGCGTCGTCCACAAACCCGTCATCATTGAGGTCGGCGGGACACCCGGCGGGCATCGCCGGATCGGCACAGTCGAGGATGTTGTACATCGGGGCGAAAAGAGCAAAGTCTGCATCGTCGGTGTAGCAGTCGCCATTGATATTGGCGCGGCAGTTTTTGTTGAACCCGGTGACGAGGACAACGCTGTTCGTGCCGCCATACGTGGAAAACAGGAAATGGCCGGTGCGCGGGTCGCGCGTGCCGCCCTCGGCGCCGCCGAGGCCCTGCACGAGTTCGCGACGAGTCGAGAAAATCGGGTCGCCGATCGAGTTCACTTCGTAGCAGGCGACTGCGCCGCGTCCGTATTCGGAGATCAACACCGAGTACTTGGTGATTCCGGGATTGCCTGGCTGGACGTACACGATTCCCTCGGGTCCGGTCTGTCCCACTCCGTCTACAAGCAAAACAAGGCTGTTCGCGCTGGTGCCGAGATTGAATGTTCCCAGGCCATCGGGCGTGAAGGATACATCCGCCCACTCGCTGAACGAATACGACGCGATCTTCAAACGTCCTGCGCCGGGGAATCCCGGCGGCACGAACTGGAGCGAGCCGAGCGAAGGATTGACAACTCCGTCCATGTTGGTCACTTTGTTAGGGCTGGTCGATGAGGGCTTGATCTGACCGACGTTATTGCTGTTGTATGTAGCGAAGAAGAGCACGTTGCTTGGGCCGTAGGCGAGGCCGCCATCAATCTGCGGCGCGCTGGCAAAAACCACGGCATCTCCGTCGAAGCCGTTGATGAAGCCATCGGAATCACGCGTGACGCGTGCCGCGTAAATTGCCGCGTCGGCGTTGTTGGCGTGTCCGCCGATGAGCAATACATCCGGATCATCGTGCTTGAAGGTGATGCCTCCGTAGTTGATGGGCACGCCGGGAACCAATCCCAGATTACGGATGGCATAGCAGCCGCCGAAGTCGGGATTGATGGATTGCGCGGATACGACTGCGGCGAAGTGGAAAGCCGCGGCAACAACGAGTGAACGAATGAGCATGTGATATGGCCCCTGGGTGTCCACCCATTCTCTCTGGAAGCGGCACACCGATTCAAGGGAAAAATGAAAGGACGAGGTCAGATAACCAAGCAATGGATGGGGATGCGGGGCACGCAACGGTGCTTGAGGGTGCCTTGCGGGTCCAGCGCGACAATCAATCACAAATGAGTTTGTTGTACGCGACAACAAACACGACGAAATCGGCGTCATCAACGATTGAATCGTGATTGAGATCCGCCGGACAGCCGCTGGGCATGGTCGGATCGGCGCAGTCGAGCAAGTTGTACGCCTGAATGAATACGATGAAGTCGGCGTCATCGACAACCGTGTCGTGATTCAGGTCGCCGGGGCAGTTAGCACCAGCGGAGAATCCGCTGACCACGATCAGCTTGTTTCCGACGGTCGAGAAGAGATAAGAACCGGTACGGGGGTCGCGCGTGCCGCCTTCGGCAGTGCTCAGGCCAGTGATGAATTGGCGAAGCGTGGAGGTGATCGGATCTCCGTTGGCGTTGGTCTGGTACGTGACAATCTGGCCAATTCCATAGCACGAAACCAGGATTGACGGATTCAGGAAGCCCGGATTGCCTCCCTCGACGAAAACGATTCCTTCCGGCCCGGAAGCGATCGGGATGGATGCACTCGACGGGCCGATGTTGAAAGTTCCGGCACCGTCGGGCGCGAGGGTTGTGTCGTACCAGAGAGAGGCGTTGTAGGAAGTGAGCTTGAGGCGGCCCGCACCCGGGAAGCCGGGCGGGACGATCGAGATCGCCCCGACAGAGCTCACAAAGCCCAGCGGACTCAAGCTGATACTTTTGCTGGGTCCCGTGCCACCGGGCGTGATCTCTCCGACAGTGTTGTCCGGCCAGGTGGTGTAAAGGATGATGTTGCCCGGTGCGTATGCAATTCCGCCGTCGATCCCCGGCGCGCCGGCGTATCTCACTGCGGGCCCGGCGAATCCGTTGATTTGACCATTGTCGCCGCGCGTCACTCGGGCGGCATAGATGCCGCCGACTGTCGAGTTCGCAGCGCCACCGACGAGGAGCACGTCGGGGTCATCGGACTTGAACGTAATTCCACCAATCGTACTCGGCACCCCTGGAATCGCCCCCAACTTCTGGATCGTGTACGAAGAGGCGAAGTCCGGCCCCATGACCTGCCCATGAGCGGACGCAATTCCCAAAAGCAACGACGACACCACCGGGCTCCATCGGCCGATTCTCATAGACTTCCCCTTCCACTTGCCTCGCCATCTTCGAGGCAGTTCTGCAGCGGCCGAGCGACAACCTGTTCAGACCGCCCGAGAGAGCCTCCGCCGCTCACGTGAGGATGCCTGAGATCGCGGATTCCGTCAAGATTGGGAACGCAGGCGGCCGGTACGATCACCCCGGAGATATCAATGCCGAATCTTGCTCTCGAACAACTTCAGACATTCATGCGTGATCGGCGGATCGACGCCTGGTTGCTTCACGACTTTCGGAACACAAATTCTATTTTCCTCCGGCTGTTTCCCGGAAAGCGCCACGTCACGCGCCGATCGTTTGCTTTGATCCCGGCGAAGGGCGAAGCGAAGCTGATCACGCAGAGCCTTGATGAAGGCGCATTCGCGACGGGCGAAAGCACGAAGATACTTCTTCGTGTGGTGTATTCGGGCTGGAAGGATCTGCATGCGACTCTCGCCCGGGAAATTAGTGGGTTTGGGCGCGTTGCGATGGACTATTCACCCGGTGATTCGTTGCCGGTGATGGATGTCGCTCCAGGCGGAGTTGTTGAACTCGTTCGAGCGCTGGGTGTGGAGGTGGTGTCGAGCGCGAATCTTGTGCAGGTTTCGGTGGCACGGTGGGGGAGCGAAACGCGCCAGAAGCACGCGATCGCGAGCAAGCACTGCGGCGAGGTGATGCCCGGGGCGTTTGCGTACATCGCGGAGCGCATTCGGACAGGCAAGGAAATCTTCGAATTGGAAGTCGCCGAGTGGGTTCGCGCGCAGTTCAAAAGCAAGCGGCTGGAGTGGCCCGATGGTCCGATCGTCAGCGTGAACGGGCATGCCGCGGACCCGCACTATGAACCGACGGAGCGCACGCCGACGAGGATCAACAAGGGAGACTGGGTGTTGATCGACATGTGGGCGCGAGTAAGAGGTGAGAAGGACGGGGAAGAAAACGTCTACTCCGACATCACGTGGACCGGCTATGTCGGCAAGGAAGTTCCGCCGGGCATGAAGAAGGTCTTCGATTCCGTCCGCAACGCCCGCGACGCGTCGGTGAAACTGGCGCAGGAATCGTGGAAAGCGGGGAAGACGATTCAGGGATGGCAGCTCGACGATGCCGCACGGGGGGTGTTCGAGCGGGACGGGTTCCTGCCGTTTGTGAAGCATCGAACCGGCCACAGCCTCAGCCCGGGTCCGATGGTGCACGGCATGGGCATGAACTTGGACAATTTCGAGACGCACGACACCCGGGAAATGCTCGCGGACATCGGGTTCACGATCGAACCGGGGCTGTATTTGCCGAAAGATGCCGCGGAAAAGCTCTGCGGGCCGGGGACGCCGAGTTTCGGCGTCCGCAACGAGATCAATATGTATGTCGATCCGGCCAAGGGACCGGAGGTGACGAGCTGCGTTCAGAACGAGCCGGTGCTGATCAGCTAAAACCGGCACCAATCCGCTGAACGTGCCGCGCAGAAACAGCCGATAAGTGGATTCGACACCTGACGGGGATTCCGCGCGATGAGCGTGGCGGACTTTCCATCCGGTGGCAACGGGGCGGAGCCTCGGCGGAGTATGTGCGCGTGCGCGAAACGAGACTGAAAATCTGGCTGGCGGGCGGAGTGGTTGCGACGGCCGCGTGGGTTGGCGGATGCGGAAGCACCGGTGAACCCAAGGCGCAGGCGAACAAGCCGAGCGACGTGAATGCCGGATTGAACGCTCTGGCGCGGGGCGATCAGCCGACGCAGGAAGAACTCCAGAAGTTCATCGAGCGCTCGGCAGTGGACATGGAAGAGTTGAAGCAGGCGCAGATTGATCGCGAGCGTCGCCTGGCGCAGGCGAGGCTCGCGCGTGCCGATCTGCCCGATGCGAAGCCGCCGGAGCCGGAGACCGCCCCCGTGCCAACCGAAGAAACAAAGTCCGGCGAAGCACCGCCCCCGAGCCTGGCTCTGAACGCGGAGGTCCGAAAGGCGGACGCAACGACGCAGGATCGCGTGAAAGCGCTGGCCGCGGAACTGCGAAAAGCGATCAGCGACAAGGCCGACGACCCCGAGGGAGCGATGCCTCGCTACCTCGCGCTCGCAATGCTGGAGATGCTCGCCGCAAGCGAGCAGGGGGTCAGCTCTGATTCGCTCGCGCTCCCTTCGCTCGACAAACTGACCGACAAAGAAAAACAGGCGGTGAACTCGGTTCGCGAGCTGCTGGAAGCACTTGCGCGGGACCCCGGCGCGGCAGGTGATCCGCAAAAGGTTGCGGAGTTGTTTGCCCGCAGCATGGAAGCGTTGTCGGGCGCGCAGAACGTCCGTATCGCGCGAGCGGAACTGTGCAGCAAGGTCGAAGCGTTCGGCCGATTCAAGCCCTTTGAGGGCACGCAGTTCCTTGCCGGTCAGTCCAATCGCGTGATCGTCTATACAGAGGTGGATAAGTACGCATACCGCGATCTGCAGAGCGATGCCTCATCGACATCCGGCACAAGCGGCGGCGACCGCTGGTCGGTGGAGCTCTCGCAGGAACTGCGGCTCTACAACGCCGACGGCAGCATGCTCGCCTGGCGGAAGCCGGAAGAAACAGTGACAGAGCGATCCCGCAACAAGCGCCGCGATTTCTTCATCACACAGATGATCGAGTTGCCCCGCACCCTGACCGTGGGCCCGTACAGCATGAAAGTCATCGTGCGGGATCGCGTCGGTGGGGGCGTGAGTGAGACGGTGATCCCGATCAGCATTGTCGCCGACCGCGCGCTCGTAAACGCGGGCGAGGCCAAGGTTCAGTAGCTTCGGCGGGGCGCGGTAGGCTGAACCTGTGCCCGAACTTCCCGACATCGAGGCGTATCTCGGCGCTCTGCGGCCGCGCGTGGTCGATCACCTTCTTTCACGCATCCTGATCAAGGGACCATTTCTGCTTCGGACGTTCGATCCGCCGGTGGAAGCCGCGGAAGGGAAGCGAGTCGTTTCAGTCGAGCGGCTCGGAAAGCGGATCGTGCTCGGACTTGATGGCGAGTTGTTCCTCGTCATTCACCTCATGATCGCGGGTCGGCTGCTGTGGAAGGCGGCGGGTACAAAGCCGACAGGAAAAATCGATCTCGCGAGATTTGACTTCGAAGAATTCGGAGTGCTTGTGCTCACGGAAGCCAGCCCCAAGAAGCGGGCATCGCTGCATGTGATTCGCGGCCGCGAAGCGCTCGCGGCACACGATCGAGGAGGAATCGATGTACTCGCATGTTCATCCGTCGATTTCGGTCGCGTGCTGACAAGTGAGAACCGCACACTCAAGCGCCGCCTAACCGATCCGCGTGCCTTCAGCGGAATCGGCAATGCCTACAGCGACGAGATTCTGCATGCCGCGCGATTGAGTCCGATCAAGCTGACCAATTCATTGAAACCCGACGAGATCGCGCGGCTGCACGAGAACGCGGTGCGCGTGCTTAAAGATTGGAGCGATCGACTGCGGACCGAATTCAAAGATCGCTTTCCCAGTGTCGGCGAAATCACGGCTTTTCGCCCTGAGTTTGCGGTCCACGGCAAGTATGGCAAGCCGTGCCCGGTCTGCGGCAGCCCCGTGCAGCGAATTGTCCATGCAGAAAATGAAACCAACTACTGCGCGACATGCCAAACGGGGGGCAAAGTGCTGGCGGATCGATCACTTTCGCGACTTTTGAAAGACGATTGGCCCCGCACGATCGAAGAGTGGGAGAGCGATGTCGGGCCCACGCAATAGAAAAACCCCCAGCAATCGCCGAGGGTTTGAAAGAACGAAAGCGCAATCAGAGTCGTATCAGCGGGCCGTCAGCACCTTGTTGCCCTGCATCTGAGAAGTGACGAGACGCTCAAGGTCGGCGAGGCGCGCCTTGAGATCGCGAGTTTCGGCTTCGAGTTCCGCGACGCGGGGCGAATCGGTGCTTGCCGGCGCCGGAGTGTGCGAAGCGTTAATCACATTCACCCGGGGCGAAGCGCTTCCGAGCACATCACCAAATTCGCCGGCTGAACTGCCGTACCACATCGGACGCACAAGCACCAGAATCTTGCCGGGCTGCGATGCATCTTCCATCGCGATGCCCAGCGACATGCCCGGGCCGATCTGCTTCATCGCATGTCCGGCAGTTGGGCTGCTGGTGAGACGATCGCCAGCGCGGATCGTTCCATATTTGGTATCCACCTTGCACGGCACGCGTCCCAACATGGCGATCGGCTTCCATTCCTGCTTCATGCGCGTCTGCAACATTTCGCCAACCGTTGCAACGCCGGCATGGTTTCCGTCATTGAACAATTGCTGTTGCAGCGACGCAAGTTCAGAATCGGCTTCCTGAACGGCGCTGATACCCATGCCGCAGGTGAAAGCGGGCTTTGTAGAAACGACGCCGAGCAGCATCGCCTGCCCCGGCTGGGTGCTGAGTTCGACGTGCTCCTTGTTCTCGCCGCCGACGGCAAGAGCAACGACATCGCCCGGTTCCATCGCCATCTGGTCTTGTACCGGGCGGAACGCTTCGGCAAAGTCGAACGCGTCGGTGACGACACCGTTGTCGAGTTCAAGATTGGCTTCATCGGTGCTCTGCAGCCGGAGCAGCGGAACGAGGCTATTTGCGGTAACGGCAAAGACGCCGGCATTGGGGCCGGATTCGTCGTTGTCTGTGTCGATGCGGATCGAGACGCCCCCGACGCTCTTAACCTCGCCCACGCCGTCGGTCGCTCCTGAAGCGGCCGAAGAGAGTTCGAGCACGCCGGTTTGCCCGAGCACGAGATCGTCCGACAGCGAGAATCGACCGGCAGAATCGTCCCAGCGGAAAGATTCAGCCGTGTCCGAGCCACCATCGTGGAAATAAAGAATGCCATCGCCATCGGCTGCCGCACCGTAACGGACGAAGATTCGGTTGCCGACCGTGACATCGTCGACCACGTTCAACTGCGATGCAACATTCAGAATTCCCGAGGTATTCACGACGTCGGCGGCAGAACCGCCCAGGTTGAGTTGCATGTTGGCGCCGTCGATGGTGAGCGTTGCGGGACTGCCTCCGATGGTCCAGTTGCTGTCGGTTTCGATGCTCACATTTTCCAGGTTGTTCGCTCGATTTGCGTTGATTGCAAACGGAGCCGCGGTAATCCGCTGTCGCGGCAATTGGGCGATGCCGTTGACATCCACCTGCACCCAGACTTGGGAGAAGTCTTTGAACACGGTCGTATAGCTGGTATAGCTGCCTGCGCCCGCGCCGTCAGAGATGATTCCATTGGTTCCCAGCGTCGTTGAGAAGACGCCGCCGGAGACGCTGACCGCGTTCGCGCCGCTCTTGACTTCATTCATGATTTCGCTGCCCGCCGCGGACGAGTCGAACAGACGAAAGGTCATGTTGTAGTTGCCGTTGGCGTTGCCGCCGCCGTCGGATAGACGACCCTGATAGTTCACGAGTCCTGCCGGTACCGCGGCGGACGCAAGGCCAGCGAACAACATCAGACTCGTCGTAGCACAAATGCGCTTCATCGGATGACTCCTTCTGCTCCCGCCGGCTTGTATCGCGCCGACCAACCCGCACCGAGTCCGCACACCGCGGCTGATCACCGGTGTGACTTCAAGCTACCGAAACAGGGGGTGTAACGCAACAAAATCCGCCTGTTTGAGTGCCGAGTTCATTTGGACGAGCCTTTTAAATGCTTGGAAAAGGGCATTCAACTGCGAAACGCAGTCAGGGCGTGGACCAAACCCGTTCGAAGATCGCCACGGCCTTGCCCTCGTTTTCAGCGACCGCGCGGAAATCCGGGCTGATTTCAGGCCTCTCCGGCTTGCCGGAATCGCCGCCCGCAATCGCGGCCCTGCCTCGAATCGCCGCGCCGCTCGAGACGAACAGGCGCTGCACCTCGTCGCTCAACAGGAATGCTGCAAACTCGTCGGCACGTGCGTCGCGCGCCGCATCAGGTGCACCGGCGTGCGCGACAATCCCGAGCACATGAGGCATCACCAGCATCGGTCCATCCGATTCGCCGGGCTTGCTGGCGCGAAGCTCGGCCGTTCCGCCTCTCCCTTCAACTTTCCAGTTCTCGGCTTTGCCAGCTTCGACGTCGTCGAAATCGGTCAACCCCGCCGAGATTTCACCCTGTGCGATCGCTTGCACGACCATCGAGTTGCCGTCGTAGAGCTTCGCGTCGTTCGCTTTGAGCGCACGCACGAACGTCTCGAACTGCTCTTCACCGTACTGGGTCAGAAGCGCTGCCATATGCGTGCGAGTTGTGCCGAACTGCGGACGGGCGAGGCCGACCTTTCCTTTGAGTTCGGGCTTCAGCAGATCGCCGAGACGCCGGGGTTGTGCTTCTCCATCGAGTCGGTCGGTGTGAAAGGCAATCACGCGGGCGCGATATGCAAGGGGTAGCCAAAGCGGTTTCGTCGGATCGATGGAAGCCGGAACCGGACGAAAGACGCCTGCTTCGGCAAGTCGGATGACGCCGATCGGTTCGCTCGACCAAAGGACGTCGGCTTTGGGCTTTTCCTTTTCGTCGAGAAGGCGGCGCACTAGGCCAAAGGTTTTCGTCGCCTCTGTATCGCCGACAATCTGCACCTTCACGCCGGACTTGTCTTCAAACGATTTGATGACCGGTCGGAACAGTGCGTCGTCCGCGGAAACATAAAGCACAATTGAACCCGATGAATCTCTCTTGATTGTGCCGACCGCCTTGCGTTTGCATGCGACCAGGCCTATCCCAAGCATGCTGCAAGCGATGCTCGCGGCAACACACAGCGCGATTCGTTTCAAACGCGGCACCGCATGCTCATTCATACAGTATTTGTACGCGAAACATCAGGTTCCGGTGGGTTTGGCTTCGGGTTTTGCTTCCAGCTTCGAATCGGTGCCCGCCGCGGGCTTCGCATTCGCGTCATCGGCCTTCTTCTCAAGCGTGCCGAAGTACTTCTTCACCGCATCCTGATACTCGCGGGGAACGCGCATCGCTTCGAGTGCCTCAGCCGCGGATCCCTTTGCCGTCTCCACTGCAGAAGCAAACTCCGCTGCGGACTCGCCCCGCACCTGCTCGCCGTACACCAGACGCGTTCCGATGATCGGGCCGGCCTGTGTATTGCTGTTGGCCTTGCGCTTCTCGGTGCGGTAGTCGGCCGCCATCTGCTCCGGGCTTCTCTTGCCGTTGCCTCGGCCCGGGCCATTGCCCATTCCATCGCCTGAGTCTTTGTTCGTATCGCCGGCACGCCACATGCCGTTGCCGCTGTTCTTGCAGTTGCCACCCTTGCAGGCGCCGCCGTTCTTGCAGCCTTCGCACTCGCCCTGACCTTCGCACTTTCCGCCCATTTCCTTGAGCTGCTGCTGGGCCTCGCTTGCCGCGGCAGCGAGAGACTTGGACTCGGCCGACATCTGCTCCATCTCGCTCATCTGCTGACTGAGCTGCTGCATCGCCTGCTGGCCTTCTTTGCTCATGCCCTCTTTCGACGAGCCTTCTTTCGCCATGCTCTGAGACATCTGGCTCATCGACTGGCCCATCTGATCCGACTGCTTCATCGCCTTGGCCATCGCCATGGCCGATTCGAGCATCTTCTTCTGATCTTCAGGCGACATGTTCTTGAGCTGCTCAAGAGCCTTCTTCACAGCCTCGGGGTTCTGTGCGGCCTGCTTCGCAAGCTGCTCGGCGGTCTTCTTGTCCATGCCCGCCTGCTGGAGCATGTTCTTGAGCTCTTCCTGCTTTGCGGCTTTGTCCTGTAATTGCTTCGCAAGGCCATCGAGCTGCGCCTTCAACTGCTCTTTTTCCTGCTGCGACAGTGATGATTCCTCCAGCTTCTTCTGGAGTTCCGCGAGGCTCTGCTGCGCCTTGGAGAAATCACCCTTCGCAAGATTGCGCGAGAGTTCCTGAAGCGGTCCGGGACCTGGTTGCTTAAGTTGCTTGAGCTGATCCTGCAGGCTCTGCAATTGCTGCTGACGCTCGCCCGACTGCAACTGGTTCAGCCGATCGTTGACATCAGTCAGTTTCTTCACTGCGGCGCGCCGAATCTCGTCGGGATTGATCTCGTTGGGCGGCTTGCCCGCCGCGGCGTCGTCCTGTTCTTCTTTCTTTGTTTCCACGCCCGCCTTCGCGAGCATCTCGGCCAACTTGTCTTCCTTGGCTTTCACCTCTGCCTTGACCTGAACGATCTCCTGCGCGTGATCGTGAGTCTGTTCGCGCTTGGCGAAGTAGCCGAGCAGGTCGTAGCGGGGAAGACTCATCCAGAAAATGCCGACGCAGAGCGCTGCGAAGACCGGCACGTACCAGCGCTGCGGAGCTTCGATCGGGATTGCATTGGCAACGCGCAGGCCTCGTGCTTTTTCTTCAGCGCTCAGCACCACAGCCTTCGCCCAGGAGTCTTGACTCTTCTCAACGCACAGCGCGGTCGAGAGCGACTCGCGCAGCCCGGCGCGCTCGTCGAGCACGCGTGCCGCGCCCAGTTCGCGATGCCGCTTGGCAATCGACCAGACGAGGGCGATGACAAACGCCGCGCCGGACGCGATACCCAGTGAAAGCTTCCAGTTGATGGCAACGCCAAGCAACCGATCGAGCAAGGTGGCAATAAAGAGCGCAACGATGGCCAGCGTCACCAGCGTCGCGAAGCGCGCCAAAAAGCCAACGATAAACAACCTGATGGAAGCCGCCCGGACCGCGCCCTTGATTGAGTTCATGGCTCGCCCTTCCCGACCGTTGACCCACGCTTTCGTAAAGTTCTACGGCCGATCCACCCGCTTCGTTTCTGCATCGAACCAATTCAGCGCGACATTCTAGGAGAATGTTCGGAGAATGGCCTTTGGCTTTTCGCAAGCCGCCTTAATCATCCGCGAAGCTCTGAACCGTCACCAGTCCAATGATGAGCGGCTTTGAAGCGTCGCCGCCATCCGGTATCGGCTGTTCGACCTGGCAGAGGACCAAGGCGTCGGGTTGGTCGGAAGCCCAGAAACCGCCCTCGCGGAAGGGATAGCCGAATTCGTCGCGGAATTCCCTCAATGGAATCGAAACCGATTGGCCGACCCCGATCGCCTGAGTCTGGGGGCGGCTAAACCGGCGGTTCAGCCAAATAGTTCCCGGACCAATTGGCGTGGCGGTTGTATTCGTGAAGTCGAGTGTCTTTGACCGCCGGAAGACCTGCACATCGACGGTCTGACCCGCGGGCAGTTCCTTTGGGTAGGGGCGGGCATAATCAACCGGGGGCAGCGAAGAGCAGGCGCCCAGCGGCGCGAGCAGAAGCGCCGCGACCAAGGTGCGAACGGATCGGGCTGAGATTGGAAGAGTTCGAATTGCCACGATGTGGCCAGAGAGTACCCGCCCGGGCGGCAGAGAGAAAGGCCGCAGCGAACCGCCGGTTGAGAGCGCGAAGAATGGTGCATGCCCGCGACGGTTCATCAAATCAGTGTCTCCAACGGAGGCGTCCCCAAGCTGCCGGTGGCCGTTGCAAAGGTTTCGATTCAGGGACTTGAAGGCGATTGGCAGAACGACCGCAAGCACCATGGCGGACCGGACCGCGCCGTTTGCCTCTTTCCGCTCGCATTGATTGAACTGCTGAACTCCGAAGGTCACCCGATCACTCCGGGAACCATCGGAGAAAACCTCACGCTGGCCGGCGTTTCCGTCGACGAATGGGCAAAGCTCGGTCCGGGTTCGCGTCTTAGCTTTTCGGGCGGCGTGCAACTCGAAGTCGTTTCGTACTGCAACCCTTGCTCGAACATCCGCGATTCGTTCCGCGATCTCGAATTCAAACGCGTGAAGCAGGATTTGCACCCCGGACAGTCGCGGCTCTACACGCGGGTATTGAAGGAAGGCTCAATCGCGACTGGAGAAAGCGTTGCGATCGAGGTCGCGGGGTGAGCGGATTGCCGCACAACCCGCCGGCAGATGACGATGTTTCGTGCGAAGGAGGCGAGGAATCGCTCGTTTCGTGCGAATCCGGTGGCAACGCCACGGGTCCTTCGCCGGCGATCGCACCGGGAATCGAATCCATTGACGCGCGTGCCGCGGCAGTCGAAGTCGCTCAATCACACAGCGGCAAGGGCATTGATCCGCGCATTTCCGAACTCGTTCCGGGCTTTGATGCACCGTTCTTTCAAGCGGGTCTCGCCGGATACAGCGATGCAGCGATGCGGATCATCGCGAGGCGGCACGGCTGCCCGTTCTGCGTGACCGAGGCGCTCCTCGACCGCACGTTGCTCGCGGGCGGACGTGGGTTTATCAAGGCAGATCTGGGCGAGATCGCCGACAACGTGCCCGGTGGCGAAGAAGATCACCCGCTCGCAGGTCAGATCATGGGCAGCGACCCGCGCGAGATGGCCGCAGCCGCGATCAAGATGATCGAGCAAGGCAAGCGGAGCGATCGCGCTTATCGGGAGATGGCGTACGAGAATGGGAAGTTTCCCGATCGGGGACAGCATTCGAAGTTGCCAGCGGGAGAAGGTGTCGAGGTATCAAGGTGTCAAGGTTTCAAGGGGGATACCAAAGCCCGCGTTGGCGATGTTGCTGGTTTTTCCCTCGACACCTCGACACCTGGACACCTCGAAACCTCTTTCGAAGTCATCGACGTCAATCTCGCGTGCCCAGTGAAGAAGATCAAAAGCAAGGCCCGCGGCGGGCACTGGCTTGCGGAGCCGGAAGGAGCGATCCGCATTTTGGAAGCGGTCCGGGAGGCGGTTCCTCCCGAGATTCCTTGTGCTGTCAAGCTCCGTCGCGCATTCGACGACACCCCGGAGATGGCGGAGAACTTTGAGCGGATCTTCGCCGCGGCATACGACATGGGATACGCGTGGGCCACAGTGCACGCGCGCACCGTCGAGCAGCGATACGTCGGTCCGAGCCGCTGGACGTTTTTCCGCGAACTGCGAGCGAAGCACCCGGACAAGATCTTCTTCGGCTCCGGAGATGTGTGGCGCGCCGAAGACATCTTCCTGATGATGAAGTACGGTGGCGCGAGCGGGGTAAGCGTCGCACGCGGTTGCATTGGCAACCCGTGGATCTTCACGCAGGCGCGGGCGCTGATGCAGGGCGAGCCGTCGCGACCACCGACAATCGCCGAGCAGCGTGCCGTGCTCGATGAACATTTCAAATTGCTGGTAGCCGTGAACGGTTCGATGCGACCAGGCCTGCCAAAGGCATCAGCGGACGGAACTCCAACATGGAGCGAGCGCCACGCGGCACGCCTGATGCGGAAATTCGGTGTGCGATTCAGTGCACATCATCCAAACGCCGAACGAGTGCGGTTGAAAATGATCGCCGTGAAAGACATGAGCGATTGGCGCCGTGTTCTCGAAGACGACTATCAGTGACTCGAGCGAACGCAGTTCACGAAGACGCTTTGATCGTCGCGGTCTTCGGCTCGACTTCTGCGGGTTCCGGATAGTCGATGCGGCTGTGGTGCACGCCGGCGAGCGTTCGCGCCACGCTCTCGGCGATGCGTGAAAGATCGCGCAGGGTTATTTCGCAATCCTCGAACTGCCCATCGAGCAGCCGCTTGTTGACGATCGTCTGCACGAGCGCCTCGAGGCGGGCGGGTGTCGGGTCGTTCAGGGCGCGTGCCGCGCTCTCGACGGCGTCGCAGATCATGAGAATCGCCGCTTCACGCGTCTGAGGCTTCGGCCCCGGATAGCGATATTCGATTTCGTCGGGAACATGCACATCCTGTTCATCGACGCCTTCGCGGTTCGCCTGCTCCATCGCACGCTTGCGGGCACGGTGGTAGAAGAACTCAACCAGTGTCGTGCCGTGATGACTCTCGATGAAGTGCTGGATCGAGCGCGGGATGCTGAACGCGCGAGCCATCTCCATGCCGTCTTTCACATGTCCGACGACAACCAGCAGGCTCATCGCGGGCGTGAGCTTGTCGTGCTTGTTCGGTCCGCCGCCCTGGTTCTCCACGAAGTACTCGGGCTTATTCATCTTCCCGATATCGTGGTAGAGCGAGCCGACGTAGGTGAGCAGGCCGTTCGCGCCGATCGCATCCGCCGCGGATTCCGCGATGTTCGCGACGGCAAGGCTGTGGTTGTAAGTTCCCGGGGCCCGCATCTGCATGTCGCGCAGCAGCGGATGCTTGGGATCGCGCAGTTCGATGAGGGTCATGCCCGTGGTGATATCGAACGCGCGTTCGATGGTGGGGAGGAAGAAGAGCAGCGATCCCCCCAGCGCCACGGTCGCGCCGCCCGCCGTGATCGCATCCCACACGACCTGCCAGATCGCCGTCGGACTCAGCGGGCGTTCGATAAAGCCGATCAGGGCGGTCGCGGCACAGACCGCAAGCCCCGTCACAAACGACATCCGGATCACCGTCGCGCGATCGCGCAAGTCCTTCAACATGAAAACAGCACAGCAGGTGCCCAGCAGGATCACGGCGTACGACCCGCTGCTCTGTCCGAGTGCGAGGCACACCAGGAGCCCGTGCAGCACGCCGAACGCCATCGCGATCCGCTGGTCGTACGCGATGCAAAGAACGATCACCACCAGCAGAGTCGGCAACACGGTCAATGTTGCAGCGAGTTCAGGCTTCAGTGCGGTTCCGATCACGGCCGTCGCCATCGCGCCCGCGAGCAGTGCGCAAACTCCGATGATCCTTCCGCTGCTCCTGCGCAGTCTCTGGGCAAACAGCGCGGTATACGCGATCATCGCCAGCGTGATGCCCGTGATGATCGTCGCAATCGCACCATCACGCAGCCAGACGCGCCACTTGTCCGCGTCGCGCTGGAAAGCATCCATCTCCGCCTCGTACAGCGAGAGTTCCGAATCCTTCAGCGGCTCGCCCCGGCGGAAGATCACCTGACCGATCGGGCTCTCCGTGTAGACCGCTTTGACCGCATTCGCCGCGGCATCTTGTGCGATCGCCGTCGCGTTCGCGTCGAGCCGGAATGTCGGCTTCCCAAAGTGCGCGATCCGCTCAACCACGACGTGCCGAAGTGCCGGTGAAAAGCCCGCTTCGCGCGCGAGCGACGCCATCGTTTGCCGCACGTTCACCAGGTCGCCCAGGTTCATCACTTCGCGCCGTGAAACACCTTCCACCGTCGCTGGAGACTTGGAGCCCGGTTCTTCGAAGGTCAGCGTGATCTGGGTGTGCAGGCCTTCTTGTGTGGCGCGCTGCCAGGTCGCGGCATCCAGCAGTGGCACCGCTCGCAGCCCGTTCATCAGCTCGCTGACCATGCTGAGCCACTGCGCCGAGGGCTCACCATTCGTCGCTTCGTTCTTGACAGCTGCGAGCGACTCCGCTGTCAGGCCGAATTGCTCGCGAATGCCCGGCTCCACCTGATCGATCGACTGCACCCGCGCCAGTGTGCGAGGCAGGTTTTCGAGTGAAGCTTTCAATTCCTGAAGCGATGCGATGTCGGCCGCGAAGATTCTCGGAGTGCGCTGCCGGGCCGATTCCTTCGCCGTCTTGGTTGCTTCCAAGTCTTCGAGTGCAAGGGGCACGCGAACTAGCCGCGTGTCGGTCATCACCCGTCCGACCGCGACCATCGGTTGCCTTCGCGCCCAGACCGCCAGAGCCGTCGCGACAAGCACAAAGCACACGGCCACCAGAATCGCGTGTGCGATCCTCGGTGTCGAAAACAAAGGCGAAAGCGTCGCGCCGATCGCATCCAGCCAACGTGACGAAGACCGATGGCGCTGGCGGATCATCTCCGCCCGGGAAGCCGGTTTGCCCGAGTCCTGACCCATCAGGCGTGCTCCCCGTTGGATTGCGCTGCGTTGCGGGCATCATCCTCGCCATACGCCTCGATGATCCGCTGAACGATCGGGTGCCGCACCACGTCCAGCGTCGTCAACTGCGAGAACCCGATGCCGGGTGTTCGTGTCAGACGCCTTGCCGCATCGATCAGTCCACTCTCCCGCGGATCGGGCAGATCGATCTGCGTCGTATCGCCGGTCACGATCATCTTGCTGCCGTGCCCGAGGCGGGTCAGGAACATCTTCATCTGACCCTTGGTCGTATTCTGGGCTTCGTCGAGAATGATGACGGCGTTGTTCAGAGTTCGCCCGCGCATGTACGCGAGCGGCACCACCTCGATCACATCGCTCGCCATGAAGCGCTGGATCGTGCCGAAATCCATCATGTCGTGCAGCGCATCCAGCAGCGGACGCAGGTACGGATTCACCTTGGCCTGCAGGTCGCCGGGCAGATAACCCAGTTTCTCTCCTGCCTCGACCGCCGGGCGAACCAGGATCAACTTGCGGCAGCGATCGGTCTTGAGCAGGTGAACCGCCGCGGCAACCGCCAGATAGGTTTTGCCAGTTCCCGCCGGGCCCACGCAGAAGACCAGGTCGTGATCCCGGATCGACTCGATATACGCCTGCTGATTCCCGGTCTTGGGCTTGACCGGCCGGCCGGCCGAGAAGACCGCCAGCCTGCCATCCCACTCTTCCAGCGAAGCGCCGGGCAATGTCGGGTCGTCGATGGCTTCGCTCGTCCGGTTCCGCTTGTCTTCGGCGACCGTCTCGTCCGAGATCAGGTTCAGCACCTGCTGCCGGCTCAGGGCCGTGTGCTCGTCCGTGGCTTCGCTCAATCGCTCGAGCACCCGTTTCGCGATCGTGACAGGCGACCGGTCGCCCCGTAAGTAGACGGTCGAGTCGCGCGAGGTGATGTTCACCCCGAGAGCCTCCCGAATCATCTTCAGGTTGCGTTCCGATGAGCCGACCACCCCAACCCGGCGGGCGCCGGCGGGTACACGGACTGAAATTTCGATTCGATCGGGCTGCGGCAAGTCTTGATCAATCCAAAGGCAGCGGACGATTGCTGCGGGCGGGCAAACGGGGGAAGTTTCGGGCAGGAACTGTTGGGTAAAGTCTACGGGGCAGAGGTGATCGCCCTTTCACCTCCAACCTCACCCTTTCGTCTCCCTTGCCCGCTTCCTCCCTCACCATCGGAGCTCCCCATGCGCCGAATCAGTCCAAACGCTTTGGCAAAGTCAATTGTTATCGGACTGTCTTCATTGATTTTGTCAGGTTGCTCATCCTCCGGAAGCGGCGCCAGTGGGTTATTTACGATTCACGGCACTTCCTCCTTGGCGACCGGAGACTGGGCGGACGTGAACGCCGCAGTGCTTGCCGCGGCTCAGCATCGTGAAATGGTGGTGGAAAGCGAGTCCCAGCCAGATCCGAAAACGCTCGAGTTCCAGCTCCTGACCGTTCGCAGCGAGCCCGTAACCGTGACGGTGACTCGAAGCAGCCTGCCTGATCAGTCGATTCGCATCAGTCAGGAAGGACCGGTCGCGATGAACATCGAGGTGAAGGTTGGTCGATTCGGCGATTCGAAGCGTGAGCAGGAACTGATCGACGACATCCGTTCCCGGCTCGGAGACCTTGTCGGTCCGTTCACGACGAAGCCGCTTCCGGCGAGTTGGGGTGGCTGGGGGAACTGACCGCGCGGCTATTTGGAAGCTCGACGATCATCGTCGTGCCCTGCTGCCAGACCGATTCGACTCGGATCGTCCCGCCAAGAGCGCGGACGGCGTTCTGAACAATCGCAAGCCCGAGCCCGGTGCCGCGCCGTTTGGGTGTCCCGGTGCGTGCTGTATCTACTTGATAGAAGCGATCGAAGATCCGTGGTTGATGGTGGATCGGAATACCGACGCCCCGGTCAATAACGCGCCACTGCGAAGAGTCGGGCGTGTCGCCGGGCCGGGCCGCGATTCGAATCGAGGTGTTTTCGAATGCGAACTTGCCGGCGTTCTCGATCAGGTTCTTGAAAACCAGTTCGAAAAGCCGGGGATCGGTCCGGATGGTCTGGAGTTCCGGCTCGATGTCGATCTCAAGGCCGAGCTTGCGTTCGGAAAAAAGCGGATCGAGCAGCGCGGCAATCGAATCGAGCGCGGGTTTCACTTCGAGTTCCATGAGATCCGGCGCCTGGCCGGACGATTCGAGCTGCGAGAGACGCAGGACGTCGGCCGTCAGCGCTTCGAGGCGATCAACGTTGGTGTCGATCATCGTCAGCAGCTTGTGCGTCATCTGCGGATCGTCGTGGACAGCATGCTCGAGCGTCTCGAGGGCTGCCTTGATCGATGCCAGCGGAGTTCGCAGTTCATGACTCACACTCGCAACGAATTCTCCGCCGAGACGAAGTGCCGACTGGTAGGCCGTGACATCGCGGAGCAGGAGCACGACCGATGACGATTGGTCCCTGTCAGCCAGAGGCGAGCAAACCGCTCGGAATATCCGGCGTGCATCACGCCCGGTGATCGCCACTTCGCACTCGCGACGCTGGCCCGTTCGCGCCGATTCGTACAGGTCGTGGATTTCGACCTGTGGAAGCAGGTCTTCGATCGAGCGGCCGACAACGCCGATCCCGCCGGCGCCAAAGAACTCACTTGCCGCGGAATTCGCCGAACTGATCGGTCCGTCCGGTGAAAAAACCAGCAACAAATCATCGCTCGCATTGGCCGCGTGGAACAGCCCCGAGAATGACTCGGCCATCGGCACCGGACCGTTGCTGGTTGGCGCCGGAGTGCGATCGTCGATGTCCAAGCGAGGACCGGCCGGACTCTGCAAAGTCACCGGGGATGGAGCCGCCGCGACACGCTTGCCGCGGGACCCGAGGGAGATGACCGTGAAACCAACGGTCGCAATTCCGAGAAGAATCGGGACCGCCGGCGGCAAAGCGAGCAAAGCTGTCACACCGGTCGCGACCGCTCCGATGCAAAGGACGGCGATGTCTCGGATCGACCCCGGCTCCGGGGCGCTCGGTTGCATGGCGCATCCTAGAGATTGGAAAGCCCCGACTCGCTAGGAGACCGCGCCGTCGAGGTCGGATGAAGATTCGTCCTCGACGCTCAGGGAGCAGCGATAGCCGACTCCGCGCACTGTTTTCACGATGTGGGCCGAATCAGCGAGTTTCTTGCGGATGCTGGTCACGTGGACATCGATGGTGCGTTCTGTCACGGTGACGCCCGGACCCATCGCACGGGTCATGAGCGCGTTTCGAGAGAGCACTCGCCCGCCCGCCTGCACCAGGGACGCGAGGATGCGAAATTCCGTGAGCGTGAGCTTGATGGGCTGATCGTGCAGCGCGGCCTGATGCGTGTCGGTGTTAATCTCGATCGGCCCGAGCTTCATGATGCCCCGTTCACCTGAGAATCTGCCGCTGCGCCGGAGCAGAGCTTCGATTCGAGCGAGGAGCACCTTCATCGAAAACGGCTTGGTGACGTAGTCGTCGGCACCGAGTTTGAGGCCAACGACCTGGTCGGTCTCCTCACCTTTGGCCGTGAGCATGATGATCGGAATCGAAGCCGAAGCCGGTTCGGCTCGCAAGCGGGCGGCAACTTCCGTTCCCGGCAATTCAGGGATCATCACATCCAGGAGGATGAGATCGGGGGCGTGCTTTGCGACTGCGTCGAGTGCGGCGCGCCCGGCCCCGGCTGTTGCGGTCGAATAACCGGCTCGTTTGAGGTTGTAGACCAATAAGTCGGTGAGATCGCGTTCGTCTTCAACAATGAGGATGTGTGGACGGTCGGCCATCATCGCGCGTCTCTACCAACAGCCTGCGAACGGAGCGTGGAGGTACGGGGGGAGGGTAACCGTGGGGGGCCAAGTTTGGCGGAATCGAATGTTGAGACTGCGCGAAGAATGCCGATTGCCGTCGGAAAACGGATTTTGTACGGTATAAAGGTGGTGGATAAGTGAGGTTGAAGGCAGGAAAACAATTGAAGAGGGGGGTGGTACGACCGAAAAACTGCAAAGAGAGTTTGGACTTGCTAATATCCGGCGGGTACTGTTGCAACCCCACCGGTTCGGATTCTGGGACGAAGTCCCGTGGACGAAGTTTGTTGGAGGTGGGTAGCGATCGTCGAAATGAACCGCGGAGCGGTTCAAGGCCTGGACGGCCGCTCGGCAGATCAAGAAGAGTCGTGGGCGGTCCGCGGCTCGGTTAGCGTGGTCCGGAAGACTGGCCTTGGGGCCTCTCTTTCGTTCGGACTTGAAAGTGGACGAGCTTTGAGACGGCTCGTCCGGGTACAAGGAGTCTTTTAAGATGGGTCACACGAGCAAGATGTTCTTTATCGCTGGCGCAGCGCTGGGCCTTGCAGGCACGGCGATGGGCGCTGAGTCGACCGACACGAGCCGCGCGTACAACAACGAGTTGACGGCGGACGCGGCTGGTCGCACGAGCCTGGCTGCCAGCAAGTCGAGCAACGGCCTCACCATCACCGATGGTTCGGGCAATTTCAGCATGCGGATCGGCGGACTGATGCAGTTCCGTTACACCGCTGACTTCCGCAGCGGCAACGTGGGCGATGCCAATCTCCCGACGCCGGCACCGGCCTCGGGCGGCGGCGTCACCGGTCAGGACAAGGCCACCATCGGCTTCAGCCTGCCCCGCACCCAGATCTACTTCGCTGGTATGGCTGGTTCCCCGGAACTGACCTACTACATCCAGGGCAACTTCAGCTCGACGTCGCAGAACACGACGTTCAACAACCCCGATCCGGCGACGAGCTACGCCTCGAACAACGGCAACTTCCAGCTTGAAGATGCGTACATGAAGTACGCGTTCGATAACAACTGGGACATCCGTTTCGGTCAGTTCAAGCTGCCGATCCTCACCGAAGACCTCATCGGCGACGGTTACCAGCAGTCGATCGACCGCTCGTTCGTCACCGACGTGTACCGTCAGCAGCGCAGCCAGGGCATCCAGGTTGGTTACACCGCTGACGTCTTCCGCGTCCTGGGCGCGTTCAGCGATGGCTGGCGTTCACAGAACACCGATTACAACAACCCCAACGAGTCGGACTATGCCCTCACGCTCCGCGTTGACGGCAAGTTCGCTGGCGATTGGAACCAGTGGAACCAGTTCAGCAGCTGGCAGAACAGCCAGTTCGCCGCGTTCCTCGGTGGTGCAGTCAACTGGCAGCAGGGTGGCAAGACCGGCACCCCGGGTGACGCTCAAGTCAACCTGAACCAGGCCAACTACCTCCTCTGGACCATCGACGGCCAGATCAAGGGTAACGGCTGGAACCTTTACGGTGCGTTCATCGGCAGCCATGCCAAGACCCTCAACACCGCTCTCGGTGCAGGCGCGACTCTGAACAGCTACGGCTGGCAGATTCAGGGCGGCTGGTTTGTCACGCAGCAGATCGAACTCTTCGGTCGCTACGACGGCCTCTACGCCAACAACTCGCTGGGCCAGGCCCAGGGTGGCAACGTGAGCCCCCGCACGTGGAACTTCATCAACTTCGGTGCGAACTACTACCTGTTCCCCGAGTCTCAGACTGCCAAGATCAGCGCCGACGTCGTCGTTGGTCTCAACAAGAGCCAGAACCTTCAGGCGATCAACTTCCAGGGTAACGCTGGCACGGGCCAGTTCGTCCCCGGCAGCACGACCCCCGCTCCGGACACCAACGCTGGCGTCCTCGGCGGCCCGAAGGCCGGCGAAGTTGCGGTCCGGTGCCAGTTCCAGCTCCTGTTCTAAGGTGCTGAACCGGTCCTGACCGAGTCGCGATGGGTTCGACCCCTCGCGCAGTCCGAACGAATTGTCTCACGCCGGCCGCCCCTTTCGGGCGGCCGGTTTTTCTTTTTGCCCCGGCTAGGCGTCGGTTCATGCCGCTTGCCGACCCGAACTCACTCGAACTTGGAAGAATGACCGCCTGTATCCCTGCTGGGGGGACGTACATCGAAGGAAAGCGTTCGAAGTGCGGAGACGGCGCCGCGAGCTCCGACGCCCGATTGGTGTGGGGGTTGAGTTCAGGGAGGTGTTGTTTGCGGACGTTGGTCGCGATCCCGGTTTACAACGAATCCAAGCACCTGCGTGCGGTCATCGATCGCGTTCTCGAACACGCTGGCAATGTGCTGGTGGTGGACGATGGCTCTACGGACGACTCCCCGGCTCTTCTGGGGTCAATGCCGGTGGACGTGATTCGCCATTGTGTGAATCGCGGATACGGACGCTCGCTGATCGATGCGTTCCGATTTGCGTCGTCTGAAAAATATGACTGGGTGATCACGATGGATTCGGACGAACAGCACGAGCCCGAGCGATTGCCCGAGTTCTTTGAAGCGATTGAAAAGAACGACGCCGACATCATCAGTGGCAGCCGCTATCTGCGGACGCCGACGCAGGAAGCACTCGCACTCGCGCCGGGTGATCGTCGACGGATCAATGGCCTGATGACCGAAGAGATCAACGCGCTGCTGTCGAACCGGCTAGGCACAAAGCTCACCGATTCCTTCTGCGGTTTCAAAGCGCATCGCGTTACGGCGACGAACAGGCTGGATTTGAGCGAAGACGGCTACGCGTTTCCGATGCAGCTTTGGGCGCGTGCCGCTGCACACGGCCTTCGAGTGCGTGAGATACCGGTTGATCTGATCTACAACGATCCGAATCGGACATTTGGAGCCGCATTGAATGACCCTGAGGCTCGCTTGAAGCACTATCGCGAAGTCCTGCATCGCGAGATCGCGCACTGCGGCGAACGGGTGTGTTCCGCTCAAATCGGAGCAGCCTTCGGGGCCTGTCGCGAGGCGGGACTGGCGGAACCCACCGGTCGCCGCGGCAGCCGCCAGTCGAACCACGCTGATTGCCCCGAGCGGAGCTGAATTGTTTTCGGCGGACCCGATGGAGCCGTGCGATACTCGCGACGTTGAATAGCTCACTTGCCGAACTCAAATTCGAGCCGGCGCCTTCGCGCTGGTCGATTCGCGCGACAGCGGTCACTTCACGTGCGCTGCGATTCCGCGAACAGATGCATTTGCCAAGCGGGCCACTGGTTCTCTCCGGGCACCAGGCGGATCTCTGGCATGGCGGGATTCTCGCGAAACACTTTGCTTCACTGGCAATTGCTTCGCGGACGGGTGCGCAGGCTGCGTGGATTGTGGTGGACCAGGATGAAGCCGACGTCCTCGGCATGCGGATTCCAATTCTTGATGCAACGGGCCGCTTGCGTGAATCTCGATGGCAGTGGGGCGAAGGCGTGGGGCGGGTTGTATCCGCGATCGCTCCGCTCACGGTCCGTAACCCGGCGCTGAAAGCCGGGGAGACCCTTGCGATTCAGTCCGTTGCGGAGGGAGTTCATGCCACGGCAGCCGCGCTGACCCGACACGCGAAGGAAGCGAATTGGGCGAGGCAAGTGAGCGCGGCGGCGGCAGACTTGATCGGGCGATCGGCTCCGCCTCCGAGATTCGTGTATGAATCGCGATTGGCCTCGACGGAGCTTTTTCAGCATTTGTTGGACGCATTTGTTCGAGGCGGCGCCGATGTGATCCGCGGATACAACCAAGCGGTGTCCGGCACGCCCGCATCGGGAATGCGATTGCTCGATGAGGCGAAAGGCGAATTGCCGCTTTGGGATGTGCGGGGCGGTCGGCGCAAGCGGGTATTGCTCGCGGACGTCGAGAAACTTGATCGCACGCAGGTCGCACCCCGCGGCATGTTGATGACCGCGATCTTGCGATTGGCCGGTTGCGATCTCTTTGTGCACGGCATCGGCGGCGGCGTGTACGACCGCGCGACCGACGCGTGGGTTGCGGGTTGGAAGGGCGATTTGGAAACGCTCGCGAAGGAGCTTGGAGGCGTGCTCGCACCGATGGCGGTTGCGACGGCGAACGTGAGGCTGCCGCTCGCGAAGCCGGGGCTTCCGACAGATGAAGAGATTCGCCGAGGAGTTTGGATGGCGCACCACGCAGCGCACGATCCGCGAGCTTTGGGCGATGAACGCGGCGCAATCGAGAAGGACCGGATTCTCGCTGACATTCGCACGAAGAAAGCCAATCACGAGAGCCCAGCATCAGCATTTGCGGCGTTGCACGCGTTGCTTGCCACCAGCCGTCAGTCCGGCGCGGGAAAACTTGCACAGTTTTCAGAAGTCGCAACGCGCCTGACCGAGCAGCGAGGAGAAGCCACGCTTGCATTCGACCGAACCTGGTCGTTCGCGCTGCAAATCCGGGGAGAGATCAGCGCAATGTACGAGCGCGTGGTCGGCGAATTTGCCTGAGAATGGCACTGCGAAGTCGTGAAAAGTGGTGATTCGTCTCGACAGTCAACGCCATAAACTTCGTTGTGTCAGATGTTTCCAGTCAATCTATCCCGGTAACACCACTTGGCCATTCGGCCGAGTCCTTTGTCGTTCGTGCGAAGCAGTCGCTCGGGATGGCCAGGCCCGCGGCGCTCGATGTCTACCGGAGTTTCTTTTGGAAGGGCTCCGCCGGCATTACGACTTGGTTTGGTCCGGTCGCGCCAATCTCGAGCGTCGTCATCGACGAGGGCGCAGAAGGCAAGATTTTCAAGTTCACACAGGAAGTGCCTGCGAGCGAAACCAGACTTGCCGGTCAGGTTGAGAAGCTCCGCACCGAAAGCGTGTTGATCCCGATGATCGGGAAGCGCCGGGTGCGGACGTACACGCTTTGCGTTTCGTCGCAGGTCGGTTGCGCGATGGGGTGTACGTTCTGTGAAACGGCCCAGATGGGTTTGATTCGCTCGCTCTCGGCCGAGGAGATTGTGCAGCAGTGGTATGCCGCGACGCACTTCCTGAAGCATGCGGAGATTCCCGAGCCCATCGTGACGCCACAAGGGCTTGAAGGACCGGTGCGGAACATCGTGTTCATGGGCATGGGCGAGCCGATGGACAATCTCGACAATGTGCTCGGCGCAATCGATGTACTACGCGATCATCGCGGGCCTTCGATCCCGATTTCGAAGATCACGATTTCAACAGTGGGGCGTGTGGACGGCATCGCGAAGCTCGCGGAACGTGTGCGTCAGGACGGCTGGCACCGGCTGAATCTGGCGCTTTCGCTCAATGCGGCAGACGATGAGGTCCGCTCCGGGATCATGCCGATCAATCGGAAGTGGAATCTCGCGGACCTGCAGAAGGCGCTCATCGACTTCCCGGTATACGGGGGCGGCAAGCTCTGCATCGAGTACGTGCTCATTCCCGGCGTGAACGACACCGACGACGATGTGCGCAGGATCGCCGAGTTTCTCGCGCCGATCAACAACGACTATCGCGTCCGCAAGAACGCGAGCACTCCTCGCACGCTGCTCAATCTCATCCCGTACAACCCGCGCCGAGTTTCGCCATGGCCCGCACCGACCGAAGAAAAAGTTGAGCACTTCCTCGCCAAGCTCATCGAGATGGGCGTGTACGCGAAGCGGAGGCGAACCAAAGGTCGTGATCTGATGGGTGCGTGCGGGCAGCTCGGCAGCGAGCACATCCGGCAGCGGAAGCTGGTCGACGTGACTGTTTCGGGTTAGTTACGGCTGCAGGCGCGTGGAAGCCCAGGGACCGCAATCGAATTCGCTTGGATGAAGGCCGGGAGTGAGCGATCTCGTCCATGCCGCACGATCATGAACGCGGCCAGGACCTCCGAGCCAGAGTTCCACACGTTCGGCCCAGAGTCGCCAGCCACCCCAGTGAGGAGGGCGAGGAATCTCCATGCCGTCGCCTTTGTCCATGATGTCTTTGATCGAAATCTGCAGCTTGTTCATCGCCTCGCCGACCTTCATGAGGAGGGCGTCGCGTGATTCGATCGGCTGACTTTGCTCGCTGGCCCACGCGCCAAGCCGGTTCTCCCAGCCGCGGCTCTTGAAATAGTCATCGCTCTCTTCTGGGGGGCTTTTGACGACCGGGCCCTCAATGCGAACCTGCTTTTCGAGGGAGTCCCAGTGAAAGACCGCTGCGGCACGGGGATAGCTTGCGAGCCCGCGCCCTTTGCGGCTGTGGTAATTGGTGTAGAACACGATCGCGCCGTTTTCGATGATTTTCTTACAGAGCACAATTCGGGCGGTGATCGCACCGCCCTCGTCGAGGCAGGCGAGAGTGAACGCATTGGGATTGGGAGAAATCTTGCGGCCATTCGCATCGTCGAACCAGGCGCGGAAGAGGGGCCACGGGGACTCCGGAAGCTGATCCGGAAGGGTATTGCTCGGGGCGAAAATGGCGGAAATGTCCATTTCGGGCATGGGAGACTCTAGTTCTCGCGGGAAGACTTCGGAAAGTTTTCCACATTGGATGTGGATGATTTGGCGGTTGGAGAATCCGCGGCGGACGGCGGAATACCGTCCCGGCGATGAGCAGTTTCGGCGCACAAGAAGGCGGCGGGGGAGGCAAGCAGTGGCGGGAGCGCCGGCCCCCGGTCTCGACCGAAAAGCTGTTCGACCGCCTGCCGCCACACTCGCTCGAAGCGGAGATGAGCCTGCTGGGCTCGATCATGCTCGATCCGCGGCTCTTGAGCGACGTGCTGGCGATCGTCCGTAAACCCGATGAGTTTTACGCCGAGTCGCACGCGACGATTTTCAAGTCGATCGTCGAGGTCTACGACCGTTTCAATTCGGGCGACCTCGTGCAGATCGTCGAATCGATCAAGGACAAGGGGCAGCTGGAGCTGGTCGGCGGTGCCGAGTATCTCGTAAAGCTCGCCGAGAGCGTTCCGAGCGCGGTAAACGCGCCGCACTATGCCAGGATCGTGGCGGAGAAGGCGAAGCTGCGGAAGCTGATCGATGCCGCGGGGACAATTCTGTATGACGCGTACCACACGGGCGAACTCGGCCCGGACGGTGCGCGTGAGGTGCTCGACAAGGCGGAGATGGCGGTCTTCGAGATCGCGCAGCAGCAGCAGCTTGCGGATCCGCAGCAGTTGAAGGATTTGCTCCAGCTTGAGATCGATCGCATCGAGAGCCAGGAAGGCAAAGGCATCAGCGGCGTGCCGACGGGGTACCTCGATCTCGACGATCTCCTTCGCGGGATGCAGCCTGGCGAGTTGGTGATCGTGGCAGCGCGTCCCAGCATGGGAAAAACGGCGCTTGCTCTCAACATTGCGGAGCAGATGGCGAGCGGTGTGACGACAGGCGGCTACAACTCCGCGCCGAACCCGGTCGCGTTGTTCAGCCTTGAAATGTCGAAGAGCGCGGTGACGCAGCGACTCATCTCTGCGCGTTCGGGCATCCCGTCACAAAACCTGCGGGGCGGGCACAAGCTGAGTGACCGCGAATACCGCAAGCTGCTCTCGGCATGCGATGAACTTGCGAAAGCACCGATGTTCGTGGATGACACGCCGAACATGACGGTGCTCGCGCTGCGTGCCCGCGCCCGTCGCCTTGTCGCGCAGCACGGCGTGAAGGCGATCATGATCGACTACCTGCAGCTGCTTACTTCGCCCGGTGCGGCACGTGAAAGCCGACAGGTGGAAGTTTCAGCGATCAGCCGCAATATCAAGGCACTCGCGCGCGAGCTTAACGTGCCGGTCATCTGTCTCTCACAGTTGAATCGCGCGAGCGAGCAGCGGGAGGGCAACAAGCCCCGCATGAGCGATCTGCGCGAATCGGGCTCGATCGAACAGGACGCCGACGTCGTGATCCTGCTGCACCGCGAGGATTACTACCACACGCAGGATCCCGACTGGTCGCTTGATAATCCGGACAAGGTCGGTGTGGCGGAATTGATCGTCGCCAAGCAACGAAACGGCCCGACGGGCGTGGTGCGTCTCGCGTGGGATTCCTCGACGACCCGATTCAAGAACTACGCCGGCGCCGGCATGCAGCCGCCCCCTGAATTTGCCGGTGGCGGTAGTAGTGATTCGTTTTCGAGCGCGGGAAACTCGGGCTCGGGCGGCTACGAATCGCCCTCTGCCGCGGCAACCAGCTTTGTCGAGCCCGCGCCGCGGTCGGCGTTTGCGCCAACGCGAAAGACCGGCCCGATCGAGAGTCATCGCGATGGCGGTGGGCCGGAACGTGAGGCGGAGGTCGTCGCGGATGACGGCGACGATTCTGTCGGGGGAGTTCCGTTCTAGTCTGAATCGGTTGAATTTGAGCGGTAATCCCGATCGCCATTCACGCCCTGCGGGTGCGGAGCGTCTGTGTCTTTTCCTTTGGGACCGAACGCCCGAATCGGCCATTCGCACACTTTGAGCACAACCAGCGTCAGCAACGACGCGCCGGTGAGCATTGAGGCGAGGGCGATCTCGCCGAGGCCGCACGCAGCGCCGATGGCGGCGACGCACCATACCGCGGCGGCCGTGGTAAGCCCGTGCACGCTCTTGTCGGCACGGACAATTGTTCCCGCGCCAAGAAATCCGATGCCCGTCGTGAGGCCCTGCAGGACCCGGCTCGTGGCCTGAGCTGCGGAATCGCTTCGCATGCCGCTGGTTCCGGCTCCGACCTCGATGACGAGAAGCACGAATGCCGCGGAACCGATCGAGATGAGCGTCATCGTGCGGAAGCCGGCGGGATGTCTGCCGATCTGGCGTTCGAGGCCGACGGCGGCGCCGAGCCCGAGCGCGGCACCGATGCGAAGACCGGCTTCGAGCGTGGTGATCGTGAGCATGCGAGCAGTCTAACGCGGATTACTTTGGTGCCGGTTCGGAGGAAGGGGGCGTCGCGGCGGGAGCGCCAGGGACAACGAACCCGTCATACTTCACAAACATCGCAACGTCGTCGTCCGAGGGGGCGGAGGATTCCCACGCCGCGATGTAAAGCTCGCCCAGAAAACCGGCACCGTCTGCGAGACGTTCGGAGATGAACGCGGATCCGGGAGCCTTCCAGAGATCGCCGCTCTTTTCCAGCTTGTACAGCGGCTCAACTTGCGCGTGGGACTTTTCGATCTGCTTGAGCACCGCGGGCCAGGGGTTCATCGGATCGGGCATGTTCTCGACAACGGGGGCTGCCTTGAGTTGCGCGCGGATGGCGGCTTCTCCCAGTCCGTGCTTCCGGAGTGTTTCCGCATCGATCTGGGCGTGAATTTCTTTCTTGGTGGTGAAGTCGCTTGGGTTGTCGCCGATCCAGCCGTGGTGATGACGAGTGGTATGGAGCGGCTGGGCGCAGTCGCCGACGAAATGAGCAAGTGAGCCCATCGACATGGCGATGGCGATGCGAAGGGCCTGCACTTCGTTCCGCCGCGCCGGGTCGTTCACTTTCTCGAGCACGCGCAACGTCTTGAAATTCGATTGAAGTTTGGCATAGTTCTCGCAGATCGCCTGCGGCAGGAAACCCGGGTACGCATCGGTCTTGGAGAAATCCTTTGGACCGGAGACGCGACCGGCGCCCGGGTGCGCTTCGCGGGCCAGTCGCAGTTGTGCCGCGAACTCGTGGCGGAGGGGTTCGATCGTCTGAAGCGACAGCCCGAGCTCGGTGAGGTCTTCGACGTCGAGGTAGTGATCCGGATTATTCAGGTGCGCGAGCGCGGGCGACCTGATGTTGCGCCAGCGATCGGGCATGGTCGCGAGATCGGAGATCTGGATCGACCAGTCTTCTTCCGCGACCCATGTGATGCCCGAGTCGGTCACCTTGTCTTTGAAGCGTTCGATCCCGACGCGGGTGATGGCGCGATGTCCCGGCGCGTCCCACGCGAAAGCGGGTGATCCAAAGCACGCTGCAGTAACAAGCAACAAAGTGAGGTTTCGCACACGGATAGGGTAGCGAATCCGGGCCGAGTTCCCAATTCACTTGGTTCAGCCCCCGCAGTTTGCCCGGTCAGTCACCGGCATTGTCCAATTGCGTCTGCAGCGATTTGAGGTAGCCAGCAGCGGGCGAGGCATCTCCGACGCACCCAATCGAGGCGGTCAAAAACGCCCTCGAATCGGTGGCGTTCAACCGGACCGGCGTCGAGGCGGCGCTTCCATCCCACGTTGCGACTTCGATGCGGTTTCCGCCCGTCGGCTGCGCCGGGATCGCTTTCGCCATGCACGGCATTGCATCGGCCCTGGCTTCGACAGCGGTCACGCCGACGGGGGCTTTGCCGCGATTCGTGATCCAATTGGTCGCGCTCTGGAGCGCGGCTTTGTCGGTCCAAAGGATTGTGGGTGGTGTTGGCCGATCACTCGGGCCGATCCAGGCGATGATGATCGCGGTGGGATTAGTCATGGTTGGGGTGGCTGGTGCTTTGGCCGGAACTGGCGTATCGGCGGAGCGAGTGAGTTGAGCCGTGGGCTGACTTTGGGGTCGCTCGCAGGCGCCGAATGCGAACGCGGCGAAGACTAGCAGCGATGAAGCGACCTTGGGCATGAGTTCTCCCCGCGAAACTTTCCTACGCGGAGCACGGCGCGCCGGTTCACCCATCAATCAAACCGCGCGCCGTCTGCGGGTCGTGAAGAGAGACGCGAACGCGAGCGTGGCAACTGCACCGGGTGCAGGAACCAAACAGTCGGCGCAGTCGGTGCTGAGCGAGTACTTGTCTTTGCCGAAGCGTGCATCGAGCGAAGCCTGAGTCAGCCATGCCGGCGAGGCCAGTTCGTCGAAGCCGTTGACGACGTTGTTGCCGTCCTTGTCGATATTGAAGCCGTAGGTGCCGCTCCAGAGCACGCCGATCTTGCCGGGCGCGATAAAGCAGACGAGCGACAGTTCCGCTTTCCAGTCGACCGCTCCGCGGAGATACTCCCGAGAAGGCGTGTCGGAAAATGCCAAGCCCATGCCAAGATCGGTCTGCTTGTTTTTGTAGAAGAGGTTTGGATACTCGTTGCCATCGCGGGCTTTGAGCGTGTAATTCCAATAGAACGGATAGTCCACGCCCTTTGGGTCGGTTTCCCCGGGATCGAAATAGGGCGTGCCCGCGGCCGTGTTGGTATTGATCGGCTTGTTGGTCTTGATGAGCTGGATCCACTGCAACTCACCTTTGAGCATGTTTGTCGCGACACCTTTGCCGCTAACAGAGACGCCCTTCGTCTTGGCGTCGTCATCTCGATACGGAATCGGGAACGCGAGATTGATCGTGGCGAGCAGCTTGCCGTCGCACTTGATCTGCTTGTCCTTGATTTCCTTGGTGTCGTCCGCAGCGAGCGCAACGCCCCCGGCGGTGAGCGCCACAACCAACGCGATTCGACCAATGGTCATGACTTCTCCTGCAGTATTCGGTAACGGACCGCGGCGCGGGGGCGGAGAAATGCCCCCGCACCAAGGCCCATATTTTCCCGACTCTTCTCGATCTCAAGCCGCACGCCGACGCCGGCCCATTGCTACGACGCCCGCGAATGCGAGCACGCCGACGCCCGGAGCGGGCACATTGCATGTTTCGCAGTCGGTTGAGATCGTGTAGATGTCACCAAAGCGTTGATCGATCGCGGCCTGCGTGAGGTACGTGCCACCGACGGCGATCTCGTTGATCCCGTCGACCGTCAACAGGCCGCCAGCGGTGATCGTGAACCCGTAGCTGCCCGTCCAGAGCACGCCGATCTGGTTCGTCAGCTTGTTCCAGCAGACGAGGCTGAGTTCAGCGGTCCAGTCAATGGCGGCGCCGGTCCATTCGCGGCTCGGCTGATCAAAGAAGCTCAGCGTATTTCCACCGTTGGAGAACTTGTTCTGCACCCAGAGACCCGGATAGTCGACGCCGTTGCGGCCCTTGAGATCTTCATTCCAATAGAACGGATAGTCATTGCCTTTGGGATCGAGTTCACCCGGGTCGAAGTATGGCGTGCCCGCGGGCGTAGCGGTGTTGATGGGCTTGTTGGTCTTGATCATCTGAAGCCACCGCATCTCACCGGCGAAGTTGGCGGTCTTGGTCGCGTTGCCGCTCACGGTGATTCCGCCGAACGCGCCATCCGAATAAAGCGTCGGTTTCGCGAAGTTGATTGTCGCGAGGAGATCACCGTGGCACTTGATCTCGCGATTGGTAATGCCTTGCAGCACACCAAGCGAAGAAGCGCTGCCGGCAATCAGGGCCACCGCCGCGGAAACGATTGCGAAGGAACGGGACATGTTGCGATCTCCTCACGACAAACCACGCAGGCCGATCGAATTCGATCGGCCGCGCCAGAATTGATTTGGCGGCGCGTCTTGCCCCGCCCCTCTCCCGATCGCCGCTGACGGACTTGGAAACAACGGCGCCCGAAACCCCGGCCGACGCCGGATTCAGCTAGTTTCCCGAAAATCGCGATCGCCGTCAAGACGGCTTTCGCTCAAAATTGGAATGTAAATCGTTTCAGCGGCGGGCCTTGATTAGGGTCATTTCCTTCTCAAGACACAAACAGGTCGCGGTGGGGCTCATCGTCCCGTTCCGGGCGGGCCGCCCGAGACATCAGAGTGCCGATGGCAGTCAACGGATCAACCTTTTCGAAGAGCACGGCGTGCACTGCGCGGGTGATCGGCACTTCGACGCGGTATTTCTCTGCGAGCTGGAGCACGGCCCGAGTCGTATACACGCCCTCGACTACGAACGGCGATTGAGAAAGGTATTTTTCGACGTCCGCCCCGCGGCCGATGGCTTCGCCGCAGGACCGGTTGCGGCCTTCTGGGCTGAAACAACTGGTCGCAAGGTCCCCCATTCCGGCGATTCCAGCAAAGGTCTGGGTAGAGGCACCCATCGCGGCACCGAGCCGAGCGATCTCCGCCATGCCCCGGGAGAGGAGAGCGCTCTTGGCGTTGTTGCCCGCTTTCAAGCCATCGAGGACGCCCGCGGCGATCGCGATGACGTTTTTCACGGCCCCGGCAAGCTCGATGCCGAGCATGTCGCTGCTGGTATAGACGCGAAGCCACGAAGTGGTAAAGAGCGACTGCAATTGGCAGGCAAAGGCGGGGTCGTCGCTGGCTGCGACCATGGCGGCCGGAAGGCAGAGCGCGAGTTCTGCGGCAATCGTCGGTCCGGAGAGGCAGCCGATCGGTCGGGGGCGCCTATCGGGATTGTCGCGGCCGGACCGACGGAGGACGTCCGCGATGATCTCCGAAGGGCGCAGCATCGTGCCTTCTTCAATCCCCTTGGAAACCGAGACGATGCCGGCGCTATCGGGAAGGAGCGGCGCGGCATTTTCGAGAGCGACGCGCATGAATTGCACGGGAATCGCGACGACCACGATGTCGGCGCCGCGCAAAGCGTCCTGCAGGTTCAGACAAACCTGCACATGTTCGGGGAGGCGGAAATGCCGAAGCCGCGGACTGCGTCTTGTTTGCGCGAGCTGCGCGCTTTCGGACGGATTTCGGCCCCAAATGCGGACATTGACAGGCCGGCGCATGAGGCCCGCTGCGGGCGGGGGCTGTTCGGCGGCCGCGGAGAGGACAGCGGAGCAGACCAAGCCCATCTGGCCGAGGCCGAGAATCGCGACGGTGGAAAGGGCGGGGTTGTTGGGGGTGTTCTGCACGGGATCGGCACGATCTGCAGATGTTCGGGCTTTGGTCTCGATTCGCGCCCGAACCGTTCGGGCTGGAACGTCGTATTGTTGGCGTGCCGGATCGTGCGTCCGGTGGGTCGGGCATTCTGTCCGACACGTGCGCGTTGGTTTCCGACACATGATGGTCGAGCAAGGCTCCCCAGTCCAGAGTCTTTCGTCTGATTTGAGTATCCCGCCCGCTTCCCCTGCACCAAAAAAACAACCATGGCAGCTCACACCCACGATCACCCCCACAACGCTCTCGAAGGCCACCCCCATCCGCACGATCACGAGAGTGAAGAGCTGATTTGTTGCTCGCACCACGAGATCGAAATCGAGCGGTACATCAACCTTTCGCTGCTCGGCGGCGTGCTTGTCTTTGTGACGACGGCGGCCCGGGTTCTCCCGCTCGGGATCTCTCCGGCAATCGTTCAGATTCCGGCGATGATCGGCGCGGTGTTGCTCGCGCTGCCGCTGCTCTATGCGGCGTGGAAAGAAGTCTGGGCGGTGCACCTTTCCAGCTCTTCCCTGGCGGCCATTGCGATCATCGCTGCCATCGCCATCGGCGAATACGAGATGGCGGGCTGGCTCGCGTTCATTCTTGTGATCTTCGGCCAGTTTGTCCGTCGCAGTGCGACCGGTGCACAGCGGGCGATCGCTGAACTTGTGCAGTTGACTCCCGATGTTGCGCGCATCGTTGAAAACGGCGCCGAGCGTGAAGCTCCGCTGGGTCAGGTCAAGGTTGGCTCGCTCGTTCGAGTGCGCCCGGGCGAGAACCTGCCGGTCGACGGCAAGGTGCGTACGGGTCGTTCGACGATCAATCAGGCCTCGCTGACAGGTGAAGCGGCCCCGGTGGAAGTGCAGCCTGGCGATCAGGTCTACGCCGGCACGAGCAACCTGACTGGCGGTATCGATATTGAAGTGACGCAGATCGGTGCGGACACCACCATTGGCAAGGTGACGCAGCTGATTCGGCAGGCCGAACGCAGCCGCACGCCCCGCCAGTTGCTTATCGAACAGGTCGCAGGATTTTTCGTTCCCGTCGTTCTGTCGGTCGCTTTCATCGTCTGGTTCTTCATGAGCCAGTCGGAAGTGCAGGAGATGCAGAAGAACGCGATGAAGACGGCGGTGGTCGTCCTCGTCGTCGCCTGCCCCTCGGCGATTCTGCTCGCGAGCCCGAGCGCGATGCTGGCGGCGTTTGCCGCGGCGGCACGGCTGGGCATCATGGTGAAGCAACCGAGCTACCTCGAAGCATCCGCCGACATCACGGCCGTTGTTCTCGATAAGACCGGCACGATCACGACCGGCAAGTTCCAGGTGACCAAGCTGGCACCGGCTCCGGGCGTGGACGGGGCCGATCTGCTCCGTGCCGCAGCGAACGGTGAGCAGCATTCCAACCACCCGCTGGCCCAGTCGATTCTGACGACCGCTCGGGCGGCACGCGTCGAAGTGGACGGCACCCAGAATTACGAAGAAATTCACGGTCGCGGTGTCATCGCCCGCACCTCAATTGGTGAGATTCGCGTCGGGCGTGGTAGCTGGATCGCCGAGGGCAATCCGACTGCCGCCCGCGAGATGGAAGAAGTCGAAAGGCGCATCGAGGGAATGACCGGGGTGCACGTGATGCGCGATGGTCGATATCTCGGCGCAGTCGGCCTTGAAGACACCGTGCGGAGCAACTGCCGCCAGGTGATTCAGAATCTCCGCGACAACGGCGTGAAGCACGTTGCGATGTTCACCGGCGACCGGCTTAGTGTTGCAACCCGCGTCGGTCAGGCAGTGGGTGTCGACATGATCGAGGCCGAGTGCCTGCCGGAAGAAAAGCACGAGCAGATCCGCGGACTGAAGAAGCTCGGCTATCGCACGCTGATGGTCGGCGACGGAATCAACGATGGCCCTTCACTCGCTGAAGCTGATGTCGGTATCGCGATGGGATTGTCCGGTTCGGATATCGCGGCCAACTCCGCCGGCATCGCGCTGATGAACGACGATCTGTCGCGCATCCCGTTCCTCATCGAATTGTCTCGCCGTACCCGCGCGATCATCGCCCAGAACATCGCGGTTTCAGTGCTGATTGCGATTGTCGGCCTCGTGCTCGCGGCAACTGGCAACTTCAACCGCGCCGGTGAACTCGGTTTGCCTCTCGCCGGTCTATACCACTTCCTGGGCGATATTTTCGTTCTGGCCAACAGCTTCCGCCTCTTCCGTTTCGGCGAGAGCTTTGCTTCCACGGAGAACGTGCAGCCGGCGCTCAAGCGTCGCGCGGCCTCGGTCCGTGGCTTGGCTGGTTCGCAGCCTGCGGCGGCGTAATCCGCCTCGACAACATGTTCACCTTGAAGCCCGGGCTCATCCCGGGCTTTTTCTTTTAGAGCAGCGTGCCGCGGAGGATCACAATCGCGGCGGTGAAGTAGATGATGATGCCCGTGACGTCTACGAGCGTTGCAACAAATGGCGTGCTGGATCCGGCCGGGTCGAGCTTGAGTTTCTTTAGTCCGAATGGAAGCAAGGCGCCCATGACCGAACCCCAAAGCACAACGCCAAACAAGCTGGTGGATATTGCCGCGGCGAGTCGGAGATAGTGATCCTGCACCGACGCATCGACATACTCGACGCCTGCGGCATCCTTGCGGGTATCCACCCACCAGCCCATCAGTCCCCAGACGCTGACACGCACGAATCCGATCGATCCGATGATCAGCCCGAGGATCATCGCGACCACGAGCTCTCGCCGGAGAATTTTCCACCAGTCCTTGACGGCCACTTCGCCCGTACCCAAAGCGCGAATGACGAGCGTCGAACTCTGAGAGCCGGAATTGCCCCCTGAGGAAATGATCGCCGGAACGAAGATCGAAAGAACGACGACCTTTTGGATCTCATCGTCAAAAAACCGCAGCGTGTTGCTGGTGAGAAGTTCGCTGAGAAAGAGAAGCGCCAGCCACGGAGCCCGCTTTTGTACGAGCGACGTAACGCTCGCGTGCGCGAAGTTCTCTTCCAGCGCGGCCATGCCGCCGACCTTCTGGATGTCCTCGGTGAATTCCTGCTGCGCAACGTCGGCCACGTCGTCGGCGGTCACGATGCCGATGAGGTTGCCGCGGCTGTCGACAACAGGGAGCGCCGTCCGGTCGTAGCGGGCCATGAGCTGCACCGCTTCTTCCTGAGGCTGATCCGCCCGCAACGTCACGAAGTTGCGGTTCATCAGGTCTTCGATCTTGGCGGCGGGATCGGCAAGGAAGATCTGGCGAAGGCGGAGGTCGTCGATCAGCTTGCCCGATTCATCGACGACGTAGACAACATTGATGGTCTCGGCATCGCGCCCGTGTTTCCGCACATGATCAAGCGCCTGCGCGACCGTCCAGTCCGGTTTGATCTTCAGATAGTCGGGCGTCATCAGACGGCCGACTGTTCTGGGCGGGTAACCGAGAATGGCCTGAGTCGTCGCGCGGGTCTGAGGCGACAGACTTGCGACCACGCGCTCTGCGACCGACTCGGGTAATTCGTCGAGCAGGCGCGCCTGGTCGTCCGAGCTCATCCCTTCGATGACGCGGACCGAGCCTTCGGCGCCGAGTTCGTTGATCAACCGTTCCTGAAACTCGGGCGTGAGATAAGCGAAGGCTTCTGCCGCGGCATCACGCGGCATGAACCGGAACCCGAGCGCCGCTTCGGCGGGATCGAGGCTGGAAAGAATGTCCGCGACGTCGACCGGGGGCAGCCCGTGCAGCGCGCTGCGAACCTCGGAGAACGCTCCCTCCTTGATCAGCGCGGCAATATCGGGGGCCAAGAGCTCGGCCGTGAGATTCACAACCTGATCAAAGCACCCGGAAGCATGGGCCGCAACCGGCTTTCCGCCAAAATGAGATCAAAGAGCGAGATCGCTCAAGCCACGAAGTCCAAGCGGTTCGAGGCTGAAGAAGGGCTCGGCCGCCGCGGTTCCGATGCGCGAGCCCATGAATGTCACGCCCGCGTCAAGACGCTCGAGTTGCCCTTTCGCGGCCGGATTCATCTCGAACTGAGTGCGATACGCACCAATTGCAGCGCGGCGCTTGCTCTCGTAGCCCGAAATGTCCATCACAAACGTCGGGTCGGGCACGCGTCGAAGATGCGTGCAGTAGTAGTAAATCAGCCACTTTGGATAGAGCGGCGGCTTTCCCTGGTCGCCGGGCATCGGTTGTCTGGTCAGTTTCGCGTCGAATCGCGCGTCCTCCACGATTCGGGTGGTCGCGATGTGGTCCGGGTGAGCATCCAGCGGATGAGGGCAGAAGACGATCGACGCCTGATGCGCGCGAATCTGTCCGGCGACCAGATGGCGAGTCTCGATGGAGTGCTGCACACGTCGATTCGGAAGATCGAGCAGCACCCGCCCGATTTGAGGCTTGTCGTTAGCGGGTTGCAGCGCCGCCAAAGCGGCCTTCGCTTCGCCGAGTCTGGTCTCCCGATCGCCCACTGGCGTGGGGCTGCCGTCGGTCATGTCGAGAATCAGGATGTTGTGCCCCTGATCGGCCAGGCGGGCGATGGTGCCTCCCATGCCCAGTTCCTGGTCATCTGGATGCGGACCGACCACAAGAATGTTTGCCATTGGCTGGTTCCGGTCTGAAGCGTCAGTTTGGATCGTCGCTCTCGCGGGTCGGCGGCACGATTTCGAAGGTCTGGGGTGCTTTGGCGTCTTCGCTTTTGGCGGCCAGCGAGAAGGGGCCGGTTGCCGGCCTCCACGGGGGTTCGCCCTGCCATTTCAGTTGCCTCGCCCAGACCCACAGCGGCACAGTGTTGCGGATGGGCGTCGCGATTCGCTGTTCGACCGGAGTCGGCGAGACAATGAAACTCGGGTTCGGGGGCGAGAGCGAGATGAAGACTTCCGTTCGCCCACGCTCTTCCAGGATTTGATCGAGCGAGACGCGCCAACCTCCGATCGGAGGCTCCACGACCACGGTCCATTGCGGGCTCGATTCGATCCACACCTTCGGGCCGGTCCACGCGTTGGGCGACTTTTCGGGGATGAATCGTCCGGGCCCGCAGGCGACGAGCGCGAGGGTTAAGAGCGCTGCGCCGAAAGCGGCAACGACTTTGCGAGTTTTTCGAGTCATCGGAACGATTCTGTACATGCGCGAAGATCGTAACCGGTGGCCGCACGCTTGCGGCCCAAAGGATCGATTCATCGCGCGGAATCTGCCTGTTTCAATCCGGAGTCGTCAAGCCATGTCTCGCCACTGGATCGCGTGCGTTTCCCGCCTCGGCCTGATCGCCTCGATCGTGCTCGCTTCGGTCGGTTTGGCCGGCTGCTCTGCTTTCGACAGCAAGCCCACCGGTCGGCCGGTCGCATTTCGAGAAGAACCGGATATCCGGGTACGAATCAAGAAGAGCGTGCTCCAGACCCGGGTGGAGGGGCCTAGCCGCATGGTCATTCGCCCGACGACGACCGTCCGGGCGGAGTCGGTAACGGGTCCACTCTCGTTCCGGGGCACTCTCAATGGAATGGTCATGACGGACGGGACGGGCCACCAGCGAGAATTCGCGCCGGGTACGGACGTCGAGGTGCTTCCTCGCGAAATGACCGAGGCGGAACGCAGGTCGAGCGATGGATACAGGCCGGGCGACGCGTTGGTAATCGATGGCGACACGCACCCTGGCTTTGCCCTGATTCACTCCCGGTCGAGCGATGGCGGCGTGGTCGACGTTATTCAGGTCATGCCGATCGAGACATATGTGCCGGGTGTCATTAGTCGCGAATTGATCGCGACGTGGCCCCGCCAGGCCTTTGAGTGCCAAGCTGTCGCGGCACGCAGTTACGCCCTGCACGAGCGAGACCGTTCCCGCCGCGCCAACGAGTACTTCGATGTTGAGAGCAATACCAGCGACCAGGTCTTTGGCGGTCTGTCGAGCCTGACCGTTGCTGTCGAGGGGACGCGTGCAACCCGCGGCGTGGTGATGACCGAAGGAACAAGCGGTCCCGCGGCCCGCGTATTGCTCCGAACGTACTACTCATCCACCTGCGGCGGGGAACAAGCCTCGGCCAAAGACGTCTTCCCGACGGCGGGCGCGAACGCTTTCAACCTCGCCAAGCCTCTCCAGGCGCAGAAGCGTCCGCATTTCTGCCAGAGCGCCGGACGCTACCGCTGGGGCGTGAAAAGAAGCGATGCAGAACTCTCGAAGCGCATCCACGCCTGGGGCACGAGCGCCGGCCATCCGGTAAAGAACCTCGGCCGCCTGACCGAGTGCAAGGCGCTCGACCGCAACGTGACCGGCCGTCCGATTCGCTATCAGCTCACCGACGATCGCGGACAGGTGTTCAAGATCAGTGCTGAAGAGCTTCGCAATGCCTGCAACTTTGCAACGCCCGGAGTGACCGAGATCACCAGGGAAACCCGCGTCTACAGCGGCAACCTCGAGATGTCGTTCGCGTCGGACGAAGTCATCATCGGCGGCAAGGGCTTCGGTCACGGCGTCGGCATGTGCCAGTACTGCGCGAAGGGAATGGCCGAAAAGGGCTGGGACTGGCCCTCGATGATGAAGCTGTTCTATCCGGGCGCGGGCACGATGAAGGCGTATTGAGCGCCGGTGAGCAGCGGCAGCCACTTCTTCAGCCCAACAAATCGATCACCATTCCCTGGATAATCTGGTCCGCCGACTTGTTTATGTTGTCGAGGATCTTGCTTGTCTGCTGGAACGACGTGTAAAGCTGCGCCGCCTTGAAGAGGCGTGCACCTTCGGATCGAAGCTTGCGCTCCGACTGCACAACATCGGGCACCTCGGGCATCGACGAGATCTGCGAAGCGAGTCGTGCCGCGGCTTGGTTGCTTTCGCGGTTCTGCTTGGTCAGGTACAAATCGAATGGTGTCGGAGGGCCATTGGTCAGCAGTGCGCGAAGATACTGATTCTGCGAGAGCAGAACGACGTCGAATGGAGCCTGAGTACCCTGAGCTAAAACCGGCGTCGTCGTGCCGTCATTGCGAATGACGGCCGGAACGAGCGACGGTCCCTGTTCAACTCTGTACACCGGCGGGAGCACGGGAGACTCATGTCAACCGCCGTGCCACCTACCGGGCCACACGCGAAGCCCCGATAATTTGCCCGTATTCCGACGCGGAACAGCCTTCTTGGCGCCGAAATGGGCTTGGGTAAGTTCCGTCTGTGCCGACTGTCGCGGATTTGAAACATTCGAAGTGGAATGTTGACCACACGCAACACGACCAAAGATGGCCCCGTGCTGCGGACGAGCGAACTCGACTTTGAACTACCGGAAGACCGGATCGCGATTGAGCCCGCATCGCCCCGTGATGCTGCGCGGCTGATGGTGGTTCGCCGCGAGAGCGGGACACTGCTTGAGCATTCATCGGTGCGGGAGATATCTCGTTTTTTGCGGGCTGGCGATGTGCTCGTGTTCAATACGACCAGGGTTGTGCCCGCTCGACTGATCGGCACGCGCGAGGATACAGGCGGGGCGGTTGAAGGGCTGTTTCTTTCGCGAGTTCAGAACGCTTCGGGAGAGCGATGGATTGCACTCTTGCGGGCAAAGAAGGTGCGTGAGGGAATGCGATTCAAGCTTACTGATCGCGAAGGTGCCTTCAGTGGTGTGATCTTGACCGCCGTCAACCGAGTTGAAGGGGAATCCGGCGCGTGGGTGGTTGCGGTCGAGAATCCGGCCAAAGGGGATGCACTCGAACGCGCAGGCCACACACCACTGCCACCCTACATCATCAAAGCCCGCGAACATGCTCAACTGTCGCCCGACGAAGAAAATGATCGGGTTCGGTATCAGACCGTGTACGCCGACAGCGCCGGCTCTGTCGCGGCGCCGACGGCGGGGCTCCACTTCACGCCAGAGCTTCTCTCTGAGCTTCACCGCATTGGTGTCGAGCGGGTAGATGTCACATTGCATGTCGGTACCGGAACGTTTCGGCCAGTTGAAGTGGAAATCGTCGAGCAGCACCCGATGCACTCGGAGCGGTGTTCAATGTCCAAGGATGCCGTTCACCGGATCTTGCGGGCTATTCAAGAGAAGCGCCGAATCATCGCGGTGGGAACGACGAGCGCGAGAACGCTCGAAAGCTTCGCGGCAGCCTTCGAATCCAATGGTGTTGGCGAAATAAGTGAGCCGAGCAGAGTTGAACTGTTACCCGACTTCTTGGATACAGCCTTGCTGATCACGCCGGGATACCGCTGGCGGTGGGTGAGCGGGCTGATGACCAATTTTCATCTGCCGCGGAGCACACTGATCGCGATGGTCTCGGCTCTCTTGCATCGAGAGTCGGAGGCCTCGCCCGGTGCCGAAAGGCTGCTTTCGTTCTACCGGGAAGCCATCCGGAATGGATACCGCTTCTATTCGTTTGGGGACTCGATGCTGATCGTGTAGCAAAGGGAAGTCTGCGTCGTCGCCCGCTAAGCAGTCGTTGAGGTCGGGAGTTATCCGACCTGCCGACGCAAATCACAAATGGCCAATGGCCAAGAAATCAGGGAGGCGTTTCCCCCTGTTTTGGTTATGCTTCGGTTATTGGGCAGCTGCGCGAAAGGCTTGCCGTTTCGTTCGGATTTGGCCTGCGCGGCATGTGTCTGCGGACATCGGCAGCGCGGAGAGCAGATGAAAAGTCATTATCAACGGATGCGTTCGGCGGCGGGTCTTGTACTGATTTCGGGGACGATCGCGCGAGTCTCATCAGGCGCGATTATCAGTTTCGACAACTCATGCGGTACGAACACGTGGAACGGCAGCTGTCTGTCATTTACGCCTCCGTCTTCGTGCCTTTGCATGAACAACTGGAACACGGGCACAGTGGTGACGCCGGAATGCACGTCGTGCCCGGCGAAGCCGGGCGCGGGCGATGATGTCGCGATTGGGAATTTCTACGTCGACGTGGATGCGGCCAATCCAATCAAGAGTCTGGTTACGACAACTCTGCTTCGGATCACGTCTGTTCTCGATGTTTCAGATATTGCCACGTACAACGGACCGGTTGTTGGTCGCGGGTCAGTCGGTGGTACTGGAGAGCACTTCTTTCTCGATACCGTCACACCAGACACAGGGAGTTCATACTTTTCGGTAAACGTGCCGACGACCGCGACGTTCAGCGGCGGACTCAATATCGGTGCAGGCGCCGGCCTGGGCGTTTATTCAACCGCGTACAACACCGACACGGTGACGTGGGCGGGCGACACCATTATCATCGATGGCGCCTACGGGGGCGGCGAAAACGCCGTGATCCGCAACCAGCCCGGCGCGACGTTTCTGGCGACGGCCGATGGCGAGATTCGCGGAATCATCGGCCTTGGCCACTTCGACAATTACGGAACGTTTCGCAAGCAGGGTGGTTTAGGTACGACAGCGGTTGGATCGGAATTCAAGAACCGCGCCGGTGGATTGCTCGATGTGGTTACGGGAAAAGTTTCCCTCAATGGCGACTGCACCCTCGGCGGCACCGCGAAAATCGCAGGAAATTCGAAACTGGAAATCCGCGGCTACGCCACGGTTTCGAGTGCTTTTTCGTCAACCGGCGCAGGCACGTTTCGACTTTCGAACCGCTTGATCGTGAACCAGGGCGCCACCGCTTCATTCGTGCACTTCGATATGGGTCTCACGGCGGGTGAAACGGGTTACCGGCAAGGTTTGGGCACAATTCAGATCAGCGGAACGGCGGTGTTCGGCGGAACTCTCGAGTCCGGAATCACCAATCTGCAGGCCGGTTCGATCGGGCAAACCAATTACGACCTGTTCCTCCATCTGGGTGCCGTGCTGAACAACGCGGGGACGTTGACCACCTCGTCCACGACGATCGGGATTGGAGAAAATGGTTCCGTCAACAATCTCGCCGGCGGCGTCTTCGATTGCACCGGAGCGGGAGTGATCTCGGGTTACGGCTTTACAACCGGATCAATGTCAAACGCCGGAACTTTCCGCAAGTCCGGCGGCGACACAACGCTTGTCGCACTGCCGTTCACAAACACAGGCACCGTTGCAGCGAATTCAGGCGAACTCGAATTCACCGGATTCCATCAGACCTCGGGCCAGACCATCTTGGGCGGTGGAAGCCTGTACGGCTTTGATCAAGTTCTTTCCTTCGAGGGAGGCTCGCTCAAGGGCAATGGCAACATCCGAGGAAAGGTTCTGAACGACGGAGCAACCGTGTCGCCGGGAAACTCTGCCGGATTGTTGACAATCGGCGGAGGTTATTACGGCAACTACTACACCCAGACTGCAACTGGGACGCTGGAAATCGAAATCGGAGGCACGGCGGCCGGAACGCAATACGACCAGCTGGTCGTCGGTCGGCCAGGCGATTTCAACGTGATCGCGACGCTCGATGGCAAGTTAAAGGTCAAATACATCAACGGCTTCAATCCCACAACCGGCAGCTTCGACGTGCTTGTGGCTCAACACCGGAGCGGCCAGTTTTCCAATTTGGACCTTCCGCCAAACATGGCGGTCGAATACCTGCCGGATGGGGTTCGCCTGATTGTCGGTACAGCCTGCCCAGCTGACATCAACGACGACGGCTTCGTGGACGACGCCGACTTCACCCTCTTTGTCGGGGCGTACAACCTCTTGATCTGCGAAGACCCGGCCATGCCCCCTGGGTGCCCGGCCGACTTCAACCTGGATGAATTGGTTGACGACGCCGACTTTGTGATTTTCGTTGTCGCGTACAACGAATTGCTCTGCCCTTGAAGTTGGGGCTTATTTCGATCGGGTATGAAGGCCCCGTTCTATGCCGGGAACCCTGCGGGGACCGATATAGGATCGCCGCATCGCTCGCGGCATGGAGGCATCGGGAATGGATACGTTCGTGATTGAGGGTGGTCGGCGCCTCGAGGGCAAACTCCGAATCAACGGCAGCAAGAACGCCGCGCTGCCACTTATGTGCGTGCCGCTGCTCACTGATGAGCCGGTGACGCTGCGGGACGTCCCGAATCTGGCCGACATTCGCAGCCTGCGGAATTTGCTCGCGGAACTGGGCTGCGTCCAGACCGGCGAGCAGCCGGGGATGATGCGTCTGCACACGCAGGACCCGACCAAGTGCCACGCCCGCTACGAAATCGTCCGGACCATGCGAGCCAGCATCAGCACGCTCGGCCCCATGGTCGCCAAGCGGGGCTACGCCAAGGTTTCCATGCCCGGCGGCTGCGCGATCGGCGATCGACCGGTCGATCTGCACCTGCGTGGCCTGGCAGCGCTGGGCGCAGAGATCACACTGGACGGGGGCGACATCATTGCAAAGGCCCCACGCAAGGGGCTGCAAGGTGCGACGATTTTCCTCGGCGGCCAATTTGGCTCAACCGTGCTGGGTACGGCGAACGTGCTCTGTGCCGCCACGTTGGCGAAGGGGACGACGGTCATCGAGTCCGCGGCCTGCGAGCCCGAGATTGTCGATCTTGCCAATCTGCTCATCAAGATGGGTGCTCGAATCACCGGTCACGGATCACCCCGGTTGATCGTCGAAGGGGTCGAAAAGCTTTCCGGCGTTGAATACACGGTCATGGCCGATCGCATCGAGGCTGGCACGTTCATGCTCGCGGCGGCGATCACCAACGGTGACATCACCCTTGAGAACTGTCCGATCGACGCGATGCTGGTCGTGAAGGACAAGCTGAACGCGATGGGGATCCAACTGGCGGTCACGGGGAGCGACCTGCTTCGGGCGACCGTGCGGGTGACGAGCGCTCGAACCCTGAAACCCGTCGAGTTCACGACGCAGCCCCACCCGGGCTTTCCGACTGACTTGCAGGCCCAGATGATGGCCACGCTCACGCTCGCGGACGGAAACAGTGTTATTACCGAGCGCATCTTCCCCGAGCGATTCATGCATGTGGCCGAACTGTCACGCATGGGTGCGCGACTGATGCGTCAGGGGCCAACCGTGATCGTGAGCGGGGTCCGCAAGCTCGTCGGGGCACCCGTGATGGCGAGCGACCTCCGCGCGAGCGCTGGACTGGTTCTGGCGGGAATGGCAGCGGAAGGCACCACGACGCTCAACCGTGTTTATCACCTCGATCGCGGCTACGAAAAGATGGAAGACCGCTTGGCCTCGTTGGGAGCCAGCATTCGGCGGGTGGACGACAAGGACCTGCCCAGCCATCTGACCGGCGGGGCGGATTAGCCGGAAACCGGGTGGCGTTTGGGCGGTCTAACAGTTTCTCGGCGTCCACTGGGCCGTGGCGAACTCGTTCGCATCCTGTCCGTATGATTCGTGAACGAGGGTTTTCACTCTCGCTTTCGCTTACGTTTTTTGCAGGAGCCAGCAATGCGGCATCGTTTCTCGGCGTGTTTGAAGACGGCCCTAGTTCTCTCGGTTCTCGCCGGCTTTGCAGCCAGTTCGCTCGCGGCCGGTTTCGATCCGAACCGAAAGGGCGCCGGCGAGAATCGCACCAAGCTCACAGCGATGGAGCGCACGCCGTTCGATTGGACTCTCCTCGCCAAGCTGTCGGATTGGAAGAACGGAACCGCGCCGTCGGCAGCTTCACTTGACGGCAAGGTTGTGCTGATCGTCACCTATTCCGACTGGTACCGACCCGCGGCACGCGCGCTCGCGATCGCGCGCAGAGCTGTTGAGGCTCATGGCAAGGACGGTCTTGTGGTGATTGCGGCGCACAACCCTGAAGGTTGGAAAGATGCCGCCAAGCCCGAGGCGCCAGCCGGCACGACGATGCTGCTCGCTCACGATGAAAAAGGCGAATTCCGCAAGGCGCTCCTGAGCTCGCAGGATCCGAATTTCTATCTGATCGATCGCGCCGGGCAGTTGCGTTTCGCCGACGTTGCGAATGAATCGGTTGAGGAAGCGATCCAGTTTCTCGTCGCGGAAAAGCGCGACGACGCAGCGAATATCAACAAGGTCGAGGCCGATGCGAAGCGTGCCAAGGCCGTGCAGGACAGCAAGACTTCATCGATCAACAACCAGAGCGATGTGCTCCGCACCCTGCCCGAAGTAGCCTTCGCGGCACCGGCGCCTGCGGCGTATACCGAAGCGAAGTGGCCGAAGCTGCCAACGGATGAGCGCGGCAACACAACTTCTGAATCCCGCAAGATCACACTCCCGAGCGCCGGCTGGTCACCCGCGCAGCCACCGCTGGCTGGCCGCGCCGTGCTGTTGTACTTCTGGAACCCTGGAATTCCGGGGTCGTACGACCAGATGCAGCGCCTCGCCGACCTCATGCAGCGCCAGTATCAACGGGATCTCGTGGTGGTGGGAGTTCTAACGGATTTTGCCGCGTTCGGACAGCATGACGACAAGCTCACTGACGAGGAAAAGGCAAAGAAAGCGCTTACTCCGGAGACCGCTCTGAAGCGCATCCAGGAATTCCAGACGGCACGCAAATATGAACACGCGATGGTGGTCGATCTTTCGGGATCTGTGATCAAGACCGTGACAACGCAGGGCGAGATTCCCCTTCCGTATGTCGCCGTGCTCTCCTCCGACGGCATGACCCGTTGGTGGGGCTTTATCGGCTCTCCGGAGGCCAAGGGCGCGCTTGATCGCGTGCTCGAAGTCGACCCGGGCGTTCAGGCCCGGCGTAAGGCCGAGACCGAATTTCTGCGCAACTCCAAGCCGGGTGAAGCCGGTGCAGCGACGCAGCCCGCGCAACCGACCACTCCGCCCGCCAATCCCCACAAGAAGTGAACACCGGCCCGATCTTGAATCTCGTGCTGCACGAGCCCGAGATTCCCAACAACACCGGCAACATCGGACGCACGGCGCTGGTGCTTGGTTGTTCGCTTCACCTGATTCGGCCGCTCGGGTTCGACACGAGCGACAAGGCGTGCCGGCGCGCCGGTCTTGACTACTGGCCACGCATAAATGTGAAACACCACGAGTCGTGGGCAGATTTCAACTCGGCTGAATCGCCGGAGCGACTCTGGTATTTTTCCGCGTACGCAACCCGAAGCGTTTTCGATGCCGAATTCCGCCGCGGAGACTGGCTGGTTTTCGGGAAAGAAACTGCGGGATTGCCCGAGTCGATTCTGAACGCGGCAGCGCCGGAATCATGTCTGCGTTTCCCCATGGTCGAGGGGGAACGAGGGCTCAACCTTGCGACTGCAGTGTGTGCCGCGGCATACGAGGGTGTGCGTCAATTGAACGCGCGGCGTGATCTCCGCATCGACGAACGCGGCATCATTCTGCCTTGATCGAATCGGATACACGTCGCTATCAGCGCACGTTTCTAGCGGGCGGAAAGACGAATCGTTCAAGAAACTCAGTTGTCTTCCAAACGCAGTGAGCAAGAGCGTGAGCGCGACCTGTGCGTCCTATCTGCGTTCGGAGTCCGGGATCGCTCGCCAGCGCCGCTATCGACGATGCCAACGCCGCATCGTCTGCAAAACAAAGCCCTGCACCGGTGTTGAGCTTCTCGCGGATGGCGGGCAGGTCGCGTCCGATCACGGGCATCCCGGTCAGCATCGCCTGCACGCACGCTTGTGAGTATGTCTCCGAACTGGACGCGATGATCAGAACGTCCATCGTTCGAAGGAACGCGGGAACATCCGAAGCCGGCATCCACGGGTGAGGAATGATGCCCACGCCCCACGCGGCTCGAGTTCCCGCGTCCGGCATTTCCGGAAAGCTCGCAAGATGGAGTTCGCATCTCTTTCGAAGGCCGGGCGGCAAGACTCCAAACGCCTTCACTACCCCATCCACGCCTTTCAGCGCAGTGTCAAGCTTGCCCAACATGCAGAACCGGACAGAATCGGCAGGACGCGGTTCCGCAGGCGGGAAAAACGCATCGGGATTGCTGATGCCGTAATAGACATCAATGGGCGCTCCATCGACCCGCGGCGGAAACGCATCGGCTACATGTCGGCTCACCGCAACAACCGTTGCGGGCCAACGTTCGAGCGATTTCAGAAACGCAGGCTTGGGCGCGGCGTTGGCTTGAATCACCATTCGGCTGAACACGCCTCGCTTGAGCATCATGTTGACGCCAGGCACGATTCCGCGGGCAACATTGCCGAGAATTGCAACATCGAATTTTCGATTCCGAAGCGCGATCGCCGCGGCAATGGTCGCGAACAGGGGCTTGCGCAACGCGGGAACGACAACGACGTCAAGATTGGGTGCTCTGGCGAGCGTGTCCATCTGCTGATAAAACCGGGACGTCCACGTCCGCTCAAGCGGCGCGCACACTCGGTGTCCCATGGACACGAGGTCGGAAAGTATCTGAAAATCCATGACCTGCACGCCGCGGATCTGCTTGCGGGTGCGGTTCGCCAGAAACGTCGGCGCGAGATACAGGATCGAACGCGCGCCGCTCATCGGGCGTTGGCTCCGAAATAGGGACGATCCCGCGAATTACCCGAGTGCCGCGGCACCGGCGACGATTTCGGTGAGCTCGGTGGTGATCTGCGCCTGACGTGCACGGTTGTACACTCGAGTCAGCCGCTTGCCCATCTTGCCGGCGTTGTCCGTCGCGGCCTTCATGGCGACCATTCGTGCGACCTGCTCGCTCACGATGGCGTCGTTGAATGCCTGGAAGAGCACGGCCTTGACGGCGGATGGCAGCAACTCGCCCAGCAATTCCTCTGCCGAGGGGCTGAACTCGTACTGCACAGTCATGCCGCCCTTGGTCTCGGGCTTGTCGGATTTCTTCTCGATAGCGTCCGCCTTGAACGGGAGCAACTGCATCACCGTCGGGATCTGCTTGCCGGCCGAAAGGAACTTCATGTAGATGACATGCACGCTCGAAACCTCGCCGCTGGTGAAGCGGTCGATGTAGTTCTGTGCGAGCTCTTCCACCTTTTCGTAGGTAGGCTTGTCGCCAAATTGCGTGTGATGCTGCGAGACAGGAATCTTGTTGTACTTGAGGAAGCCCGCACCCTTCTTACCCACCAACTCGATGAAGCCGGCGCGGTTGGTGGGGTTCTCGCGGACAAAGTGCATTCCCGTGCGGAGGATGCTGCCGTTGTACGGGCCGCACAGGCCACGGTCCGAGGTGAGCACCAAGAGCAACGGTTTGGCGTCGGGCTTGGCCGGGCCACCGGTGAGAAGCGGGTGCTTGACGTCGGTAAGGCTCTTGGCGAGGCTCGCCACGAGTTCAAAGAGGGCGTCGGTATACGGGCGGCTTGAGACCGATCGCTGCTGTGCCGCCGAAAACTTGGCGGTCGCGATCATCTGCATGGTCTTCGTGATGCGCCGGATGTTGCCGACGGCCTTGATCCGCTTCTTGATCTCGCGAGTCTTGCCCATAGGGGGAGAAGCGTAGGCGTTTGGGGTCAAAGATTCGCTCCGAACCCGTCCCGGATTGGGTCGTGTTCGGTAAGAAAATCCCGCTTTACCGAGGTGATTCGACCATGATTTTGCCCGCCGCGGCAAATCCCAATGAAACCGGATCCCGTCCCTCGGGCGTGATGCGAATTGCCTGGGCCGGCGTGTCCACGGCAGTGACAGTCGCCACAGCACCGGGTTTCAGCCCCTGCTTCGCGATGAACTCCAAAAACGCACGGTCTTGATCGGCAACCCGAGCCACCCGAACGCGCGAGCCGACTGCGAACTCGCAAAGCGAGCGTCCCCGCGCCTCCCCGACGCTCCCGACTGCATCTGGAATCGGGTCACCGTGCGGATCGACTCGTGGATGTCCAAGATGACGATCGAGCGCTTCGAGCACTGCCGGGGAAATGGCGTGTTCAAGCCGTTCGGCCTCAGCATGGACCACCGACCAGTCGAGCTTGAGAGTCTCGACGAGGAACGTCTCAATCAATCGATGTCGGCGCAGGATGTCGCGAGCTGCGGCACGCCCCTTGGCGGTCAGCGAGATCCCGCCGAAGCGTTCGTATTTGGCAAGCTTTGCCGCAGCCAGCTTCTTAGCCATGCTCGTCGCCGTGCCCGTGGTGACACCGACGACTGCCGCGAGTCGCTTCATCCCCGCTTCGCCAGTCGGCGATTCGCGGCAGAGCGCTTCGAGCGCTTTCAGGTAGTTTTCGACTGCTTCGCTTGCCATGCCTGATCTCGAGCCCGATTCTGTGCGTTTCAGTTCGCCGTTGCTTCGGGGGTGATCCATGCAACTGCCGTCGCATACAGCAAATATCCGTTCAGCAAAGCGATGACGGCCGCCATTCCCCACGAAAGAGCCTTCAGCCATGTCGCATTGACGAACCGGCCCATCTTCACGCGATCGGACGTGAACAGCACGAGCGGGATAACGGCGAACGAGAGCTGAAGCGAAAGGATGACCTGGCTGAGAATCAGCAGTTCATTGACGCCACGCGCGCCGTACATCACAGCCACGATGACCGCCGGGATGATTGCCATGAGCCGCGTAATCATGCGGCGGAGCCAAGGCGACAGGCGGATATTGAGGAAGCCCTCCATCACGATCTGTCCGGCGAGGGTGCCGGTGAGAGTGCTGTTCTGCCCGCTGGCGAGGAGCGCGATGGCGAAAACCGTGCTTGCCATCGTGGCGCCGAGGACCGGCGAGAGCAACTTGAAAGCGTCTTCGATACCCGCGACATCGCTATGCCCGGTCTTGTGGAATGTTGCCGCGGCAAGAATCAGGATCGCCGCGTTGATGAAGAACGCGATGAAAAGGGCCGCAGTCGAATCGATGGTCGCGAAGCGAACCGCCATCGCTTTGCCTTCGTCGGTTCGCGGATAATTGCGAGTCTGCACGATGCTGCTGTGCAGGTACAGATTGTGGGGCATGACCGTCGCGCCCAGGATACCGATTGCGATATAGAGCTTGGCCGGGTCGGTCACGATCTCGGGACCCGGCAGCAGCCCACCCAGCACGCCCACCATATCGGGACGCGACACGATCATCTCGTAGGTGAAGCAGAGCCCGATGGTCAGCACGAGCACGGCGATGACCGCTTCAATCGCGCGAAAGCCTCGATACTGCAGCATCAGAATGAGCAGAACGTCGGCTGCGGTTATGCACACGCCAAGCCAGAGGGGAATGCCGAAAAGCAGATTAAGTGCAATCGCTGAGCCGATGACTTCGGCAAGGTCGCACGCCGCGATCGCGATCTCGCACAGCACCCAGAGGAAAAGCCCGACCGGCTTGCTGTAATGGTCGCGGCAGGCCTGCGCGAGGTCGCGCCCCGTGACAACACCCAGTTTCAGCGCGAGGTGCTGGAGCACCATCGCCATCAGGTTCGAGATCAAGATGACAGAGAGAAGCGTGTACCCGAATTGCGCGCCGCCCGCGAGATCCGTCGCCCAGTTTCCGGGGTCCATGTAGCCCACCGAAACCATGAGCCCCGGTCCGGTAAATGCAAAGAGCTTTTTCCAGAACGAACCGCCGGCCGGAACCGGAACCGAAGCGTGCACTTCTGCGAGGGACGGTGTTCGGCTGCGCAGGCGCCAGCCGGGCTCGAGCGCAGCTATCGCAGGCGCAGGATCTGAAGGTGGAGTTTGGGAATTCGGTGTCATGAGAGGCATGGCGTCAAGGCGACGTCGTAAGTCTTCGGTAACCAAGTATAGCCAAATTAGTTTGACTCGTCAAACTTCGTAGTTTGATGAGTAGCCAACACTGAAAAAACAGTGTCCGGCGCGAGGCTGCGCTGGTCGGGCTTCGGTCAAGCTGGTTGTCTCCAAGATGTCTGTCCGCGCCGGTCAGACCCCGACGGCCGCGTCATGCCAACTCGCGCCGAGAACCTGCCGGGCGTAGTTGTTCATGGCGTCGCGCAATTGCTCGAAGCTTTCGAGCACGTAGTAGATGGGCTGGAAGTGGTCGATCTCAAAGTCGGTGTTGCAGACGCGTTCCATGTCGAACGGCCGCCATTCCGCTACGGGTCTTTCAACGCAATCCGGCGCGCTCTGACCCTTCCTTTCCCATGTGCCCTTGAGCGCGTATTCACTCTCGCTGTGGCTACTGACGAGCCCGCTGCCGTAGATCTTGACCTGCCCGTCTTCCTTGATCAGCCCGAACTCAACCGTGAACCAGAACAAGCGGCCGAGTCGCTTGATGTGCTCTTCATCCTCGCAAAGCAGCGAGGCTTTGCCGTACGTCTGGAGGAAGTCCGCGAACACCTTGAGCGCATGCAGGGGGACATGCCCGAAAACATCGTGGAAGATGTCGGGTTCGGGCAGATAATCCATCACCTCGCGCGGACGAATCAGCACCGTTGTTGGGAACTCACGCTGCGCCAAGCACGCGAAAAACGCCTTGGCGGGCAAATATCCCGGCACGCCGTACGACGCCCAGTCCGACTGGGCCCGCAGGAACTTGTTGATTCCGTCGATCTTTGTGCCCTTTGTCAGCTTGACTCCCCCGGCGATCTCGATCTCCCGATCGAGCACAACATCTTCGAGGAGGGGCAATCGGTCCCGCGTCAACCGCAGGATCTTCATGCCGTCGATGAACTGGCTGCTCACCTGACTCTCAAGCACACCCCAGCGTCGATCAAACAGATCGCGCCACACATCGTGGTCCTGCTTGGTGTACTTGGTGTAATGCTGCGTGATGTAGAACTGATCGGCGTCGATGTCCTGATGGCTCATCTCCGGCGCGCGGTCGGCATTCGCCTGCGCCTGCTTCGCTTCTTCCGAATCGATGATGTTGTTGTAGCGAATTTCCTGACGCATGAGCCTCTCCATAGCGGACGTCCGCCTCATTGCGGTCGAGAGCCACTGTATCCAAAGCTCTTCGCTTGCTTGTTCGGCCCACCAGCGATCCGGTTGCCGCCAAAAATAGCATGGGCCGCAATGACTGCGGCCCACGCCAGGTCAGAGGCGCGTTGGCGCCCCTTTATGTACGTGAAGTCCTTGATCGACGGGAAATCGGCAGCGCGACCGGCTGCGGTGCTGCTTCGCCAATCAACCTCGCAACGAAGCGGCGAAGCCGACCCATGAGCGCGCGCAGCATGACGGATTTCCTCCCTTCGCACGCCAAGACGTGCGTCCCTTGATCCCAGACCCCGGCAATCGCGGCACATGCGGAAATACGTGCCGCCCGGATTCATCGAATCCCTTATCTCTCGACCAGAGACTACCCGTTGCCTTTGCTAAAACGCAAGCAAAATCCCCCCAACCAAATTGATGTTCGCATTGTGTCAGGTCGCGGGGTATTTGCCTTGTATATAGAGGTCTGAAAACGGGATCAACCTTCCCAAAGGCCAAGCGAATCACGGTTGGGTGAAGCTCACATCGTGACTGCGCGTCCAAAGCACAGCCAGGCGTCCGCTTCTGCAATCGCTTGTTTGGGGGCAATCGGCTCGGAATCGTTTCCTCGTCGGCGAAGAACCGCAGCCTGAATGCTGTCTCGCGGGTTCGCACGTACCACCGGGACATCGCTTCCAAACAGCAAGGAGTTCCCCGGAACAAGGCCCGCCTGCATCAGATCGCGCCACGGCATGACGCGTTCTAGTCGGTCGCCGACTCCAGAACGCAGGGCTTCAACATCCGCCAGCAGATGGCAGGGCTGCACGCTCGCGATCGCGGCCAGTTCCGCAAACCGCGGCACGTCTGCTTCATCGATGACTTCGCAGTGCTCGATGCGTACCTGCGCGCGATTCCCGGATCCGCCAGCACGCCGCCACCGTTGGATTCCATCCAGGCACGCTCGTACCGCGCCATCACCGATCGCATGCATCGCAATGCCATGGCCAAGTGATGCGCAGCTGGAGATTGCTCCCTCGATTTGCGCCGCATCCATCAGTGGTTTACCGTGTTCGAGCCCCGCCGGCGCGTCGAGAAACGGCTTGAGCATCCATGCCGTGCGGCTGTTGAGCGTGCCGTCGGTGAAAGTCTTACCACCCAGCAATCGCAGGTGTTCCGATTCCCACGCAGCCCGCCCGCCGTCAGCCGATTCGATCTCTTCCAGTGGCACGAACAAACCGACGTGCATCGGCGTGTGCCGGCTGCGATTCAACTCCGCGAGCAATGGCCCGAGCCATGTCGGAGCAAAGAGATCATGGACTTCGACGAATCCGAGACCCTCAAGATGATCCAGTGCGCTTGCGATCTGAGTTGCTCGTGCCGACGCCGGCGGTTCCGGCGCAAGCGCCCACGTGGAAAACGCCGCGGCCTCGAGAAGCAGCCCGGTCGGCTCGCCCCGAGCGTCGCGTTCGATGATTCCGCCCGCCGGATCGGCAGTTCCACGATGAATTCCGGCATTCGCCAAGGCCGCCGAATTGGCAAAAACAGCATGGTGATCGAATGACATGGCCAGAGTGGGGGTGGTGCCGGTCAGACCATCAAGTTCAGCCCGATCGAACCACTTTCCTTCCCGCCATCCCGAGACCCGAGCCGAATGGGCCTGCAGCCAACCTCCGGGCGGTATGACGGAGAGGCGCGAGCCGATCCGATCAAGCGCTTCACCCGAGTTTTCGCACCCATCAAGCGAGAGCATGTTGAGCGCGCGGCCGAGCCACGGGAGGTGCGCATGCGCTTCCCGCAATCCGCGTGGATGTGATTGAACATTCAAGACTTGCGCATCCATGATTCGATTGTTGGATATGCGTCTTGCGGGGTCAGGCGAGTCGCAAACTCGATACGTGTAACGCCCGTGCGGGTGCGTATGTCGAGACCGACGTCATCGACTCCGACCGCTTTGGGTTCCATGGTGCTCCTGCCTGACAATGTCAGAACAAGCGCGCCCAGCGCTTGGGTATCCGCATTCAAAAGACGACACAGCTTCGGCTCGTCCGTGGCCAGAGGGTTCGATAGTAAAAAATTTTCGATTTGTACCCGCGCGACCGCCCATTTTGCGTCGATCGGGTGCATCGCAACGAATTTCGCGCCCTCCGCGCGACCGTGATAGATGAGCAATCGATCGCACGCAGCGTCGCGATTCGCATCGAGTTCGCGACATTCGGCCATCAGCTGAAGCGAGCCGCGCGACTCATCGGGGACATGAAGCACGACCGACTCCGCGTCTTCGAGCGACGGTGGAAGCGCCGCGACAAACTCGCCCGACACGGGATCGATGACGATGTTGCGACGATGAAAAACTTCATCAACCGTGATGATCGCGGAGTAATGTCGGCGTGCAAAGCGCACCGGATCGGTCGTTGATTCTGAGTCGGCAGTGTTGGTCACGGGTGCATCTTGAACGAAGCAGCGGCGAAATGCAAATCGGCCTGATTTCAAGGCCAAAACGACAGCGGGGCCGCACAGCGGCCCCGCTACGATCGCGAAATTTTGAATGCGGATCAGAACTGCCGGAGTTCCGGCTCAACCGTTCGCGAGTGCGAGCGGTTGATTGCGAGAGAGCTGTGCGCCGCGGCTATTTGGCAGGGACCGCCGCGGCCTCCCTAATACTTCTCGCTGGGGATGATTCGGTCCCAGCAGCGCGTTAGCGCCGCTTGGATTTCTTCTTGCCCTTCTTCTTCGATTTCTTCTTGGCCATGAGAGAGATCTCCTCAAACATGATGTTCGTGCGCCTTGACCGTTCGGACACGCGATAGGCCCGAGCGGACGCACGATGAATTATCGGAAGTGTGACAACTTTCTCTTGAGAGTGCAAGTCAAAATCTCATGCGAACGAAAGTTTTCCACATCAAACGCATGATGCGCGCGTCGCGCAGCGCCTCTTACCTGTCGTTTGCGCGCGCACTGCGCCACTTCGGCGACTCAAACAGCGAGTCGAGCGCAGTCGTGTTCACTCGGTTGTACTGCGCGAGCGTCTCTCGATCGCTCGCGCCGGTTGGAACACGCGCACGAACGTTCCCGTTTGACGGGTTGTACCAGAATTCCGCCAGGTCCGAGCCCACACGCGCGTCAACCGCCCGCACAACCGGGTCTTGCAGATACAACTGCTCGGCCGATGCGATCTCGATCCACGGGCGCTTGCCTGTGACCCATTCATTCCGTGGCGGTTCATCGCCGAACCACTCGGGATCGATCTTCTTCGGCCAGCCTTCGGCGCCTTTGACCGTCTCGAGCATCGCCGCACGCCGATCAACTTCACGCTTGAGCCGGATGGTTGCCGAACGCAGGTCGCTCTCATGTCCGCCGGTCACAACGCGCTCGTATTGCCATCCGCCGATGACCATCACGCCCAAAAGAAGCGTGATTGCCGCAACGAAATTGACCAGTCGATGCATGTTGCTCCCCCATACGGCAATCCCCGCTTGCCGCATCGGACTTCAATCGGCCCTCGAAATGGCGGACTTTTCCGTAAGCGCGGGCATCGAGCAATGGTGTTCACGGTTGAGACGGTTGTAGCGGCACTGGTCCGAGAAAACGGATACGATTGACTCGTTACTTCCGGAGACATTCATGAATACCAAGAACCAGGCACACGCCCGCCACGCCGCCACCCTCCTCTTCAGCGCGATCGCGCTCGCGGCAATCGCAACACTTACGGGCTGCAACGGCTCTGGCCAGAGCGAAGTGACTGCGGAAGATCGACCCGCCGAAGGCGCCGGTTGGGCCGTGCAGGAACAGATGGCTGGGCAACAGGGCCAGTAAGGGACCGCATCGCTTTCAGCTTGATCGCGCCACGGTTTGCGACCGAGGCTGATAGCATCATGCACACACTTCGGAGCTACCCATGCCAAATCGCTCAGCGTTCAATCAAACACTCCGCTATCCAATCGCCGTCGCGATCGTGATGTCAGTGGGTGCAGTCGGACTTCTCGGTTGCAAGAGCGGCACCAACCAAGTGACCGCCACTGACCGACCCTCAGAAGGCGATGGGTCCCACATTCAAGAGCAGATGGCCGCCGCGAATGCGCCGCGTGAGGAACGTCACGCCGAAGCAAACATGGAAACCGCTGCCGGCGAAGCGGCGAATCGCCAAATCGCCGAAGCACCATCCGCACCCGCAGCCGCCACACCGGCACAGCAGACCGTTGCCGCCAAGCCTGAAGCCAAGGCCGACGCCAACGTTGCCGCAAAGGCAGAACCCAAGTCAGAAGCAAAGCCGGATGCAAAGGCAGAGACAAAACCCGAGACCAAGGTGGAACCCAAGGCCGACTCCAAGCCTGCCGTCACCTTCCTGAACGCCGACACCGCGACCGCGATTTCGAGCAAGACAGCGGACAACGGCCTCGTCGTCGAAGAACTGAAAATCGGCGAAGGCGCAGAGGCCAAGCCCGGCGCCGTCGTCACGATCAACTATCACGGAACTTTGAAGGATGGCGGTACGCTGGTCGATTCGACTCGCGGCAAACAGCCCGCCACCTATCCGCTCAATCGGCTCATCAAGGGCTGGCAGCAGGGCGTCCCGGGCATGAAGCCCGGTGGCATCCGCCGCCTCACTATTCCTTACGCTCTCGCGTACGGCGAAACGGGTCGGCCTCCGGTCATTCCGCCGAAGAGCGACTTGATCTTTATCATCGAGCTGGTTCAGGTCGTCGAGCCTTCGAAGTAATCCATTCACGTACACCAGCACGAGGAACCCACTCATGCCCACAACACCAGGCGGCGTCGAGATTGAGGAAATCACCCTAGGAAAGGGTGGCACTGCGACTCTCGATTCGATTGTCGTCGTTCACTATCACGGAACGCTGAAGTCGAACGGCAAGGTCTTCGACTCCACCAAGGGTGGCCAGCCCATCAACTTTCCTCTTGAGGACCTGATTCAAGGTTGGCAAGAAGGGATTCCGGGCATGAAGATTGGTGGCAAGCGCAAACTCACCATTCCTTGGGCGCTTGCATACGGCGCAGCCGGTGCTCCGCCCGATATCCCGCCGAAGGCGGATCTCGTGTTCGAAATCGAACTCGTCGGCCTGCAGTAATGACCGCGCCAGCGAACTCGCAACGCGACGGGCAAAGCCCCTGGTGGGCCAATGCAGGCGTGCGCGTGGCGGCATACACGGGCAGTCTTGCCATCGTGCTCGTCGGCACAAATGCGAGCTATCGCATCATGACCGGCGGCGAGACGATCGACCGGCGCTTTCGCGATTTTTACGAGTTCTACAGCGGAGCTGAGGCGCTCGTCAAGGGCACCGACGTTTTCGCTGCCGGAGAACTGGGATATATCTACCCGCCGTTGCTGGCGACTTTGTTGATGCCGCTAGTGAAACTCGGTATCGACGGCGCCGGGCTGGTCTGGCTGGTGATCAATGCACTCCTGCTCGCGTTCGCGGCATGGCTGGGCGGATGGACCGTTGCGAGCCGGCTTGGCGTGCCCAAAGCGGCTCCTCTGGTCACGTTCATCGGTCTCGCGCTGCTCGCCGACAAATTGTTTGGCGATATGAAGATGCAGCAGTCCAACATCCTGATGCTCACGTGCTGGGTCATTGGGATGTGGGGTCTTGGCAGGCATTGGATCATCTCCGGCCTCGCGCTGGGGTTCGGATTCAGCATCAAGTACCTGCCGATCGTCGCGCTTCCATACTTCGCGGTTCGCGGCCGCCTGAAGCATGTCGTCGGCCTCATCGTCGGTCTGGTGTTCTGGGCCATGATTCCCGCGGCATTCATCGGCTGGCAGATGAACACCGAGCTGTGGCGCGGCGCGACCTCGGGCCTGATCCACGCGGGCGATGGCGGGTGGCAGACCGAAGCAGGCCGCGCTCGCGTCATGAACACACGCGAGTACGGGATCTCGATCACGACCGCGATCGTGCGGACGGCCGATTCAATGGGCCAGCCGAAATTGGGCATGCCTGTCGCTGCGCTGCTGATGGGCGTGACGTTCCTTGCCGCGTGGTGGGTCTATCGCCGGAATCAGCAGCCGATGTGGCTCGGTCGCTTCGGTGCTGGCGAAGAGACTCGCTGGCCCGCTCTACTGGTGGAATGGACCGGCCTCATCGTCGTGGCGCTCGCGTTCTCGCCTCAGACCAACTCGCGCCATCTCGTGCACGCGATGCCCTTGGGCTTCCTGATCGGCGCAGTGATCATCGTCGGCAAGAGCCATTACACGAGAAGACTCGGCATCGCTGCCGCGGCAATCTGGTGGCTCGGCATGGTGCTGCCACCATCCCTCCCATCCCCAACGATGCAAAACGCCGTCTGGATGTGGAGAAGAGCGTCCGGATCTTGCCTCTGCATGATCATCGCCTGGCTCATCACAGCGGAAGCTGTGCTACGAGACTGGAATCAGACCCGGAAGATCGACCCGAGTTTCTTACCCAGCAAGATCGACGCCGAGAAGAGCGTCACGGTCAACAGCGCCATTCCCCAGACACCCATCGCGCTGGCGATGTAGACGCCGTCACCCAAGCGTTCGGTAAATGCGAAGATCGCCTTGGTGAGCGGGTACTGGTGCTTCTGCTGCGCGAGCAGCATGGAGTCTGAAACTTCCAGCATCGAGAAGCTGAAAACCAGCATGCCGCCGGCAATCAGATTGGCCATGATCAGTGGCACGATGACGCGTCGAACAGCAGTGAGGCGCGACGCGCCGAGATTCATCGCAGCTTCTTCGAGTTCGCCGCTGGTTTGCTCAAGGCCCGCAACAGTTGAACGCACGATGTAGGGCAATCGCCTGATCGCGTACGCCGCGATGAGCAGCGGAACCGGGTTCGGATTTGCGGCAAGGACGCTGACGAGATCGCCCAGGGGGCCTTCTTTGCCGAAAGGCCAGCGCAGGCTCATCGCGACGTAGCCAAAGGCCATGACAAGCCCAGGTACCGCCAATGGCAGCATGCAGAGTGCGTCGAGCACGGCCCGACCCTTAATCGTTGTCCGAACGATGAGATACGCGATGACCACACCCGCCACCATGCTGATCAGCATCGCGGCAGTCGAGAGTTTCAGGCTGTTCACAATCGCCCCGAAACTGTCGCGGGCCGTCAGCGCCTCGCGATAGTGCGAGGTCGTCCAGGCAGTGGGGAGGATCGAGTTGTACCACTGCCCGGGCACAGTGAAACTGGTGAGCACAACGCCAAAGTGGGGAAGAATCGCAAGCAGGAACACGAGCAAAAACGCCCCCGACGCGGACCAGCCGGCGATGCCCGCGAGTTCGACTTCTCCCCCGGCGCGGCTGGCTTTGCTGTACATCGCGTACCCCGCGCGCCCGAAGAAATACTTACCCAGCACGTACATGAAAACAGCGGAAGCCAGCAGCACCAGCGTCAGCGCATACGGCTCCGCGCTCGTTTCGACCTGCTTCAGGCCATAAAAGATCTGGACGCTTGTCACGTTGTAGAAGTCGAACATCAGAGGCGTACCAAGTTCGGTGAACGCCCAGATAAAGACGATCGTGGCGCCAGCGAAGATGCCCGGGCGCACCAAGGGCAATGTGATCTTGAAGAACCGCCTCCACCAACCCGCGCCCAGGTTCTCCGCCGCCTCATCGAGCGCGGGGTCCAGGTTCGCAAGTGCCGCTGTCGTGTTCAGGAAGATGATCGGGTAGAGCGAGAGCGCCTGCACTCCGACAACACCCCACACCTTGGCCGACCCCAGGATGTCAAAGTGCGTGCCAAAGAGTGCGTTGAATGCGCCTTCGCGGCCGAGAATCGCCCGCACTCCGATCGCCCCGACAAACGGAGGCAGGATCATCGGAACGAGCACGGCAGCATTGAAAAAGGTCTTCCCCGGAAACTTGTACTGTGCCGCGAGCAAGGCCAAGGGAAGAGCAATGACAGTCGCGACGGTCGTCGTTGCGACCGCAAGCAGCGCCGAGTTCCCGAGCGAGCGGAAAAACATCGGATTGCTGAAAAGCAGCCGGAAGTGATCGAAGGTGAAGTTTGAAAAACCGCGTCCCAGGCCGTCGCCCTGAACTTTCTCGAACGCACCCTGAATGGTGAGGAAAATCGGATAGACCAGCAGGCAACCCAGCACGCCGAGCGTGAGGATGAGCAGCGAGTAATGCCAGGCCTGCCGACGGAACCGCATGGGGCCGAGTGTAGCGAGCGACCTTTCAGCCGTGTCCAGCGCGGATTCAGACCGCCGCGAATTCCGGCGTTTCCCCGTTCAGCACCCGCCACACATCGCGCACCACCCAGGACATGTTTTCCTGAGCCTTGTCTGTCGCCGCGGCAAGGTGGGGCGACAAATGCACATTTGCCATTCCCAGCAATGGATAGTTCGATCCGAACGGTTCGGGCTCGTGGACGTCCAGCAGGGCCATCGCTTCGGAATGTGCCGCAAAGAACGCCCCGCACGCCCGGTTGTCGATCAGGAAACCTCGGGCGGCGTTGATCAGCAGCACATCTGGCTTCAAACGGGCGAAGGCCGATGCGTTGACAAGTTCCCGGTTCGATGGACGTCCATCGACGTGGATCGTCAAGATGTCGGCACTGGCAAGCAGTTCATCGCGCGAGACAGCGACCGCCCCGTGGCGAAGCTCGGCTGGGATGTCGAGCAGGTCGTGGTAAATCACGCGCATTCCGAGTGCCGCGCCAACCGCGGCCATGCGTTTCCCGATGCGACCAAGACCGTACACGCCGAGGGTGAGTTCATCAATCTGCTTTGGTGCCCGTAGCTCGCGACGCACCTCAACCCAATGCGATTTTTCGAGCGCCTCGCTCAAGAAGAGGCGGGGCCGCAGTGCATCGAAGATCAGCGCCCACACAAACTCGACGACCGCCTGCGTGTTGGCGTCTGGTGTGCTCACGACCCGCACGCCTCGGGCTTTGCACGTATCTAAGTCGATGCTGTCGAGCCCGACACCCGCGCGTCCGACGACCTTCAACTTCGGGGCCTTCGCGAGCATCGCGGAATCAACTTTGGTGTAGGTGCGAACGACCATGCCCTCCGCCGAAGCGAGCAAGAGGTCGAAACCCTTGTCGTCGGCGCCGCACCGCACCAGTTCGCAGCGTTCGGCCAGCCAAGCCCCCGGCGCGGGGTCCAGGTCTTCGGTTTGGATCACGAGTCGCTTGGTCACACAGGAGAATAGAGGCGAAGAGAATCCGGGAATTTCCGGATTCTGGCGAACTCGAATCCCGTCCCGATCGCTTTATCTTCATCGGGGGGCAAGACAATCCGGAGTTCCTGTATGACGACCATGAACACGCGTCTGGTTGCTGGGTTGACACTCGCCTTTGCGTTCGGCGGTACGACGTTGGCATTGGCTCAAGCCTCAGGCCGAGCGGAAACGGTGGAAATCGTGCCCCAGGCGCGGCGATGGATCGTGCCGAACACCAACCTCGCTCGCCTCACGGCGGTGGATGTGAAAGTCGCAATCGACGGACAGGTGGCCACGACCACGCTGGAGCTTTCGCTGACCAATCCAGTAGGAACGCCTCAGGAAGCGGAAGTGATGCTGCCGGTGCCCGAGGGGGTCTCGATCCGATCGCTTCAGTTTGATGGCGTCGGCGCTGAACCCACGGCCAAGCTCTTCCCGCGGGACGAAGCGCGCCGAATCTACGACGCGATCACCCGCCGCCGCAAGGATCCGGCTCTCTTGGAATTTGCGGGTTACAGCATGATCCGTACGTCGGCGTTTCCGATTCCTGCAAATGCAACGCTTAAGGCACGCATCACGTACGAACAACTATTGAGCAGCGATGGGGGGCGGATCGAGTACTTCCTGCCTCGAAGCGAGTCGCTCGACCCGGCTTCCGGGGCTTCATCCGGCGGCGTGACGTGGACGTTCGCCTGTTCGATCAGCAGCGCGCAACCGATCAGCACGATCTATTCGCCATCGCACGAACTCGCGATCGAAAAGGCTTCCCCAAAGCGGGCGGAAATCAAAGTTGCGGCGAATGCCGCCTCAGCACCCGGAGCGTTCAGGATCACATATCTGCCCGAAACGACCAAGAACGACGGCCTCTCGACATCTCTGCTCGCGTATCCCGATCCGACGCTCGGGGACGGAACGGGCGGCTTTTTCCTCCTGCTGGGCGCATTGCCTGCGCGCGTAGGAGAGATTCCCGTTCAGAGCAGAGAAGTCACGCTGGTACTCGATCGGTCGGGTTCCATGGAAGGCGAAAAGTTCAAGCAGGCACGCGATGCGGCGGTTGCCGTGATCGACGGACTGCGCGAAGGTGAGCTCTTCAATATCGTTGATTACTCCGATTCGGTGAGCTCATTCGAGAAATCGCCGATCGCAAAGACGCCGGCGAGCGCGCAGCAGGCGAAGGCGTATCTCGGTGCGCTCCGTCCCAACGGGGGGACCAATATCCACGATGCGTTGCTCGACGCCTTGCGGCCCGGTGTTGCGGGCGGTTCGCTTCCGATGATCATCTTTCTCACCGATGGATTGCCGACCGTCGGAATCACGAACGAAGTCGCGATCCGCGACGCGGTGAAGGCGGCCAATTCTCACAATCGCCGCCTGTTTTCGTTCGGCGTCGGATACGACGTGAACACTCCGCTGCTATCGAGCATTTCCGCCTCATCGCGCGGAGCGCCGACCTATGTACTTCCCGGCGAAAACATCGAGAACAAGGTGAGTCAGGTGTTCCGTCGCCTTGATGGTCCGAGGCTTGCCTCGCCGAATCTAACGACCGATCGTTCGGTACGCGAGATGCAACCGGCCACCCTTTCCGACATATTCGAGGGCGATCAGATTCTTGTGGTCGGCCAGTACACCTCGAGCGCTCCGCTCAAGATGCGGCTGGAGGGGAAGGAAGGCGGAAAGGATGCCGCCTTCGATCTCTCGTTCGATGTCGGGCAGGCGGCTTCGGCGCGAAACGGGTACATCGCCCGTCTGTGGGCGACCCGCAAGATCGGATTTCTGCTCGGACAGATTCGGGAGCACACGGCGAGTGGCGTGAACGCCGCCGATCCGAAGTTGAAGGAGCTGGTTGACGAAGTCACGCGACTCTCGACGCTCTACGGCGTGATGACCGAGTACACGAGTTTCCTGGCGACCGAACCGGGAATGAATTTCGCGTCGGTCGACGGACAGCGGGAAATTCAGGATAAAGCCATGGTTGGGTTCAGCCACCGCAGCGCGCAGCGTACGGGCATGTCGTCCGTGAATCAGGAAGTGAATCAGGAGAGTCTGAAGACCGCTATGTTGCCGCAAATGGCAGCGGTCGGGGGATATGTCGACAGGGAAATGAAGCAGCAGTCCGTGCGAAGTGTTCAGAGCATCGCGCAGAACACCTTCTATCAGAGGAAGACGCCGTACGACACGGCGGGTCGGTCGCGATGGGTTGATTCCCGATTGCTGAACCGCGAGGATGTGAAGCCCGATCAGGTCGTGGCGTTTGGTACTCCAGAGTACGAATTGGTCGTTCAACAACTCATTGATCTCGGGCAGGCGAGTTACCTGGCGATGCCGGGCGAGGTGCTGGTGCTTGTGAATTCCAAGCGGGTGCTGCTGCAGAACACCGGCGAGTAACGAGTGAACCAATGAAAAGCCCCGGCACGCGCCGGGGCTTGATTGACTGCTGAGTTCACCGAACTCGACTTACGTTGACTGTCCCGCTGCCTCGGGCTTCGACTGCTTCGCCTCGGCCGGTGCTTCCGGCACGGGGACCTGCTCGGTCTTGAAGTAGAGGTGGTCGTCGGCCTTGGCTGTGGTGTCGCCTTCTGCCGGCTTCTTGTGGGTGATCATGATCTTGCACGGGGGAGTGAAGTCGCCCTGCAGGAGCATCTCGGAGAGCGGATCTTCGACGTACTGGCCGATCGCACGACGGAGCGGACGAGCTCCGTATTCGGGGTTGTACCCGCGTTCGATCAGGAATTCCTTTGCCAATTCGTCGATGCCGATCTCAATCTTCTGAGTCTTGAGCCGCTTGGAAACCTTCGCGACTTCGTACTCGATGATGTTGGTGATATCCGCCTTGGTCAGCGGGCGGAAGACGATCACGTCGTCCAGACGGTTGATGAACTCCGGCCGGAAGAAGCGCTCGATTTCCTTGGCGAGGACAACCTTGATGTTGTCATAGTCGCCCGCTTCGGTGCGCTTCTGGAAGCCAAAGCCCGCTCCGCCCTTGATCAGGTCAGCGCCCAGGTTGCTGGTCATGATCATGATCGTGTTGCGGAAGTCGACGTTCCGGCCGAACGAGTCGGTCAGGCGGCCTTCTTCCATGATCTGGAGGAGCATGTTGAAGACGTCCGGGTGCGCCTTCTCGACTTCGTCAAGCAGGACCACCGAGTACGGACGACGGCGGATGCGCTCGGTGAGCTGGCCGCCTTCTTCATAGCCGACGTATCCCGGAGGAGCGCCGACCAGACGCGAGACGTTGTGCTTCTCCATGTACTCGGACATGTCGAGGTGGATCAGTGCTTCTTCGTCTCCGAACATGAACTCCGCAAGCGCCTTGGCGAGCAGCGTCTTACCCACGCCGGTCGGACCGACGAAAATGAACGAGCCCATCGGACGCTTGGGATCCTTCAAACCAGCACGAGCGCGGCGGATGCTCTTGGCAATCGCCTTGATCGCCTCGTCCTGGCTGATGACCTTCTTGTGCAGTTCCTTCTCGAGCTCGAGCAGGCGCTGCGCTTCGTTCTTCTCAAGACGCTGGAGCGGCACACCCGTCATCTTGCTGACGACTTCGGCAACCACTTCTTCGTCCACGACGCCGTCCACGGCCTGCGCCTTCGTGCGCCATTCCTTCTGCAGCTCTTCCTTCTTGCGGCGGAGCTGTTCGGCCTGATCGCGCAACTCTGCCGCACGCTCGTAGTCCGCGGCCTTGACGGCTTCGTCCTTCGAGACGGACAGACGCTCGATATCGCCTTCGATTTCCGCCAGGTTCGGCGGCTTGGTCATGCTCTTGATGCGAACACGAGCACCCGCTTCATCGATCACGTCGATCGACTTATCCGGCTGCACGCGACCGGTGATGTACCGGCCCGAGAGATCAACCGCGGCCTTCACGGCGGCGTCGGTGATCTTCACGCGGTGGTGCTGTTCGTAGCGATCGCGCAGGCCCTTGATGATGTCGATCGTCTGCTCATCGCTGGGCGGATCGACGGTAATGGCCTGGAAGCGACGGGCAAGGGCGGCATCCTTCTCGATGTACTTGCGGTACTCGTCGAAGGTGGTGGCTCCGATGCACTGGATTTCACCACGGGCGAGCGCGGGCTTGAGCACGTTGGACGCGTCGATCGCGCCTTCCGCGCCGCCGGCGCCGACCAGGGTGTGCAATTCGTCGATGAAGAGCATCACGTTCTTGGCGCGACGCACTTCATTCATGACGGCTTTGATGCGCTCCTCGAACTGGCCGCGGTACTTGGTTCCGGCGACCATCATCGCGAGGTCGAGGACGACCAGGCGCTTGTCGTGGAGAATTTCGGGGACGTCGCCGCTGATGATGCGCTGGGCGAGACCTTCGACGATCGCGGTCTTGCCCACGCCCGCTTCACCGAGCAGCACGGGATTGTTCTTGGTGCGCCGGCAGAGGACCTGCACGACGCGTTCGATTTCAATCTGGCGACCGATGACGGGGTCGAGCGTGTTTTCACGCGCGAGCTCCGTCAGGTCGCGACCGAAGCTGTCGAGGGCCGGAGTCTTGCTCTTGCCACCTTTCGCGGCAGCTGCCGAGCCGCCACCCGAAGCCTGCGCTCCAGATGCACCGGCCGTACCAGCGACGCCGCCTTCCATCTCTTCTGAGCGCTCGTTGCCGGCACCCAGGAGATTGAGGACTTCCTCGCGCACTTCTTCGAGCTTGAGGCCGAGGTTCATGAGAACCTGTGCTGCGACGCCGTCGTGCTCACGGAGCAATCCGAGCAGCAAGTGCTCGGTGCCGACGTAGTTGTGATTCAGGTTGCGTGCCTCTTCGATGGCGTACTCGATCACCTTCTTGGCGCGAGGCGTCTGGGGCAGCTTGCCCATCGTGACCATCTCGGGTCCGGCCTTGACGAGCTTCTCGACCTCGAGCCGGACCTTGCGAAGGTCAACGTCGAGGTTCTTGAGCACATTCGCGCCGACGCCGGAACCTTCCTTGACGAGGCCGAGCAGAATGTGCTCGGTCCCGATGTATTCGTGGTTAAAGCGCTGGGCTTCCTGGTTGGCCAGGGCCATCACTTTGCGTGCCCGATCGGTAAAGCGTTCAAACATCTCTGGCACTCCCGGAAGGCGTTTTTGGTGCTTCGCCTTCCATTATCTTCGCCCCGCAAGGCCCCCCGGCTTCTGGCCGGTTTGGGAAGGGGTGGGGGCGAAAGCTCTTACTGCCTGTCAACAAAGGGAATAGGACAGAAAAAGAACCTGAAGAAAACCGACGCGCGGGCCTTGTCGCCGGCTTTCCTGACCCCCTTTCGTGGTTCCTGAAGGTTGCCCATCAGGCGAAAGGGAGCGAGGAAACCGGCGGCACGCCGCATCGTTTATATCGTCTGCACAGGGCATGCCGTTCGGTCGAAGTTGGATGCTGCTCAAGGAAGCACGCAACGGCCGACCACGAGGGTTTCCAGGCGATTGTGAGGGCCAGAAACGTCTCGGTGTGAAACAGCCTGCCAACCTGGCAGACTTGTCCGTTTTGGAAGAAGCGGGCCAGTCAGGGTTCTTACGGGCAGATCAGCGTGTCATAGGCCGAAACGAAGAACACGAAATCGGTGTCATCGACGGCGCCGTCCTTGTTGATGTCCGCCGGACAGCCTGCGGGCATCACCGGATCGCTGCACGCGAGCAGGTTGTATGACTGAGCGAACACGATGAAGTCCGTGTCGTTCACCAGATCGTCGCCGTTGAAGTCGGATGTGGCGCACGAGCCGGAAACTTGGAGCGTGTACTTGCCCCCCCATGGCTGAGTACGAGTGACCTGAATCACGTACGTACCGGGTGCGAGAGACTTCGACACACTCGCGTCGTACGTGGTTCCGTTGAGAATGAAAAAGCCCTGTGCGATCTGCCCGCCGCCGGCCGAGAGAATTCGGATATTGGCGTTGCTCTGTGCCCAGACGTTGTCGGCCTGGGCAACGGCGGTCAGCGTGCGGTATTCAGCGAGCGTCACCTTGAAATAGTCGTTAGTGGTGATCAGCTTCAGGCTGTACGCGCTGCCGAGCGAAATCGACTTTGCCGTGGCGAGCGTGGAATTCGGTGCGAACGCATCGTCAACGGGCGGACCGTATCGGCTGACCAGCCCATCCTTGTCGCCCTGGCTCATGAAGCTGCGATTTCCCATGGAGGTCGCGAACTGGGCGTACGCCGGAAGCGCATCGATCGCGCGGCAGTTTGCTGGACAAGCACAAGAGGATCCCGCCGGGCAGCATGTCGAGAACGAGCACTCGTCATAGTGCATGATGCTCTCGAAGTCGTAGGTTCCCTCCGGCGTGCCGCTGTTGATCGGGAAGTTGGCGCTGTAGTACTGCGACTGGATGTTTCCCTGATTGACCACGACGTATGTGCCACGGTCGGAGCGCTGCTGCTCGTGGAAGATGCCAAGAGCGTGCATCAGTTCGTGGCACACGATGTAACGAGTCGACCAGTTCACCAAGTTGACGGTCTGCGAGCCGCCGATCCGTCCGACAAACGAGTTGTTGCCCGTGCTGTCCTGGACCATGATGTAATTGGCTTGGGCGACCCGCGGCACATATGAGACATTGCAGACCGTCTCGAGCTCGTTCATCGCGATCCGGAGCCGATTGGCGTTCGTCGCGTTCACGTTCGCGTTCATGGTGTACGGGACGATCCCCCCCGGCCAGAGATTGGTCGCCCACAGGCTCCGATCGTCGAATTCCTGTAGCGGCATCTGGCAGGGGACGTCTGTCAGGGCCGGATTCGAAAAAAGAGGGTGGGCCGGGGATGGGAAATCCTGGCCAAAGGCGCTGACCGCCAGGCAACCGGAAAGACCGAACGCAAACGCACGCGAATTCAAGCTCATGGGGGGCTCCGAAGGCCGGTTTTGGGGGTGAATCACCCGGTCTCCAATCTACCGGGGGAAGGGGCAAAATGATTCGTCCGAGTTCCGGATTCCGCCTAGAATCTCGACCCCACGCACCCGCAAGGGCTGGCGGAGGGGACATTTAGGACCGCGTTCACTACCGCTCTGCCCGAGGCTTCGCCGCCTCGGGGATCTGAAAGCCCAGCCTGGTTGGCAAAGGCTTTTCAGAACAGGTCGGTGGGAGGTTGAAAGTTATGGCGAAAAAAGAAGTCACTCAGATCTTCAAGATCATGGCCCCGGGCGGGCAAGCGACGCCCGCGCCACCCCTTGGCCCGGTTCTGGGCTCGAAGGGTGTGAACCCCGGCCAGTTCATTCAAAAGTTCAACGCGGCAACCGCGTCCTTCAAGGGCAAGGTCGTCGGCTGCATCGTCACGGTGTACAGCGACAAGAGCTTTGAGCTTGAAGTCAAGAGCTCGCCCGCGAGCGTCCTGATCAAGGATGCCGCCGGCGTCGAAAAAGGCTCGGGCGTTCCGAACAAGGACAAGGTCGGCAAGATCACCAAGACGCAGGTCAAGGCGATCGCGGCGACCAAGCAGGCCGACTTGAACGCTGCAAGCGTTGAAGCGGCGATGCGGATCATCGAAGGCACGGCGCGCTCCATGGGCGTCACTGTGGTTGAAGGCTAAACCTAAAGGAGCAATACCACATGCAATACGTCACCAAGCGCACCAAGAACAACGACAAGATCCGCGTCAACGACGCGATCGAACCCGCCGCGGCGATCGCGGCTCTCAAGAAGTTCAAGCCCACCAAATTCGATCAGACGGTCAACGTCTGCTTCCACCTTGGCATCGACACCGCTCAGGCCGATCAGGCACTGCGTGGTTCACTCAGCCTGCCCAAGGGCATCGGCAAGACCAAGCGGGTCATCGCGTTCTGCGCGAGCGACATCGCCCCGAAGGCTCTGGCCAACGGCGCGGTCAAGGCCGGCGCTGATGAGCTCGTCGCTGAAATCGAAAAGGGCTGGATGGACTTCGATGTCGCCATCGCGTCTCCGGACATGATGCGCGTCGTCTCGAAGCTCGGCAAGGTGCTCGGTCCCAAGGGCCTCATGCCGAGCCCCAAGGCCGGCACGGTCACGACCAACGTGCCCGAAGCCGTGAAGGAATACTCGGCCGGTAAGGTCGAATACCGCGCTGACAAGGGCGGAAACGTTCATGCCGTGATCGGCAAGATGAGCTTCAAGGACAACGACCTCGTTGAGAACCTCGAGCACTTCATCAAGGCGATCGAGAAGGTTCGCCCCGTGACCGCCAAGGGCGTCTACATCAAGAAGATCACCGTCAGCGGCGTCATGACGCCCGGCGTGCAGATCAAGTATGTCAACGCGGCAACCACCGAGGAATAAGCACACCAGCGCCCTGTACAAGGGCTTCTGAGAGGATTCACCTATGTCAAAGACTGTCAAGAACATGATCATGCGGGACTACACGACCCGTATGGGCGATGTGGAGACGGCGCTGGTGATCGGCGTCCGCGGCCTCAACGCCAAAGACACGACCAAGCTCCGGGCCGGTCTCGCCAAGAAGCAGATGAAGGTCAGCATCGTCCGCAACGCGCTGGCGAAAAAGACCTTTGAAGGCGGCAAGCTCAAGCCCCTCACCGAGTTCTTCTCCGAGTCGACGGCTCTCGCCTACGGCGGCGCCTCGATCATCGAACTGACTCGCGCCGTTGTCGAACTGACCAAGGCGATGCCGAAGGTCGAGCTGCGGGCCGCGATGCTCGACGGCACGATCTTCAAGGGCAAGGCCGGCGTCACGGAACTCTCCAAGTTCCCGACCAAGGACGAGGCCATCGGCCAGATCGTCACGCTTGTCATCAGCCCGGGCAAGAAGGTCATGGGCCAGCTGCTCGGACCGGGTCGCACGGTCGGCGGACTGGTCAAGGCCATCGAAGCCAAGCTCGAAAAGGGCGAGGCGATCGCCAAGGCTGGATAATTCGGGCCGGCTAAGTCCGGCAGGATTCACCTGATTTCACGAGCCCGGGTCCAATGCGGCCCGGGCTTTTCATTTTTGTGGCGAACGGCACGCATGAAGCGGGTGGTCGGTGGCGTTAGGCTGCACGCATGGAGCATCCGGGGCTCATTCCAAAATCCAGTCGCAAAGTGACGCAGATCGCACTGCTCTCGGCGCTCATCATCGTCGCCGTCGCGATTGCCCTGCGGTCGGTGATGCTCTTCTCGAAGATTCTTCCCCCGGGCATCGACGCGGCGTATTACCCGATGCAGGCGCGCGGCGTGCTCGAAAACGGCAAGCTGCCGTACGTCGAGGTGCCGCTGATTTTCTGGATCGATGCGGCGCTCGCGAAGGTACTCGTCGTCGTGCGCGGCATGGATGTGGATTCTGCAACTCTGCTCGCTTCACGATTGGTCGATGCGGTTTCACAGCCGCTCGCCGCGATTCCCTTGGTTCTGCTGATGATCGGGTTCGCCGGCGCGTTGCATGCAGCGCGAACCCCACGAACGGGCGACGATCCGGACCAGAAAGTCGAAAACAATCAATTTCGCTGGCTTCTTCCGGTTGTTGTCACCGTTTTTGTCGTCAGCGCGATCGCGATCCTCAGCCCGCCGATTCTCCGGATGACGGGCGACTTCCAGAAGAACTCGCTCGGCCTCGTGTGGATGGCCGCCGGCGCGTGGGGGACGTACCGGGCGCTTCGGGGCGGCTCGATCCTTTGCTGGATTCTGCCCGCGATCTTCCTCGCTCTCGCTGCGATCACGCACATCGGCGCGTTCGGTGTGACTTTGGTGCTTGTCGGAAGCACGGTCGCGATCTTCGTCATGTTCAAGTGGCGCCTTCGCCCGAAGTCGATCATGCTTACCGGAGTCGCGTGCGTCGTGGGTGCCGGTGTGCTTTGGCTGCTGGTCTACACCGTCGCGCCATCCAAGGCGATCGGCCTTGCCCAGGGTGTGACGAAGATGTTCACGGTCGGAGATCGTCCGCAAGGGCGTCCCGCGATGTCGGGCGGCCCCACGCGTCAGAATTCGCCGGCTGATGGCACCGATTTCGATCGCCCGCCGCGCGATGGCGGTCCGACAGATCAGCAGGCAAACCGACAAAACAACCGACCGCAAGGACCACCGGGTGGCTTCTCGGAATCCGCTTTGCCTTTGCGCTCGGTTGCGTGGGCAGTGCTACTCGCATTCGGAGGCAGTGCAATCTGGCGTGCGCGGCGAGTCGGAACGCCGGAATTGGCGATGGTTTCCGGCGCCGTCTGCACGGCAGCGCTCATCACTTGTCCGCTGATTCAGGGCCAGTACGCCGAGCGGCTCTCGCTCATGACGCCGATCCCGCTCGCGATCATCGTCGGCTTCCTGCTGCTGAGTTGGGCCGAGTCCTCTCGCAGGTGGTTGCGAGTTGGTGCGCCCGCGATCGGCGCATTCGCGGGAATTGCCATTCTCGTCGCCGCATTCCCGATGGCAATGCGCGCCAAAGGTGGTCCGCCTCTTCGGTTTGCGAACAACTCAAGCGATTCCGCACGGAGTCAAGGTCCGGGCGGGCCTGGCCCGGGTGGCCCAGGTGGCGGCGGCGGGTCGGTGGTCGCAGACGAAGCGGTTCCAGAGTTCCGTTCGATGAGGGGCATCGTCCCGACGGATGGCTCGGCTGTGGTCATCGCGCGTCACGGACTGCAATGGTGGGCAGGATACTTCCTGAAGACGCCGGTGCGCGAAGAGCATGCGACAAAAGAGCAGCTTGAGAAGTACTCGCAGGTATTCGTACTCACCGAGAAACGAACAGGCCGCGGTTCGTTTCTCGGTGAGTACGAAT